>Ga0206895_1021_pt1 | contig 44933 bp, 42 predicted proteins | sample Alteio_BWOrgHeat_51_FD_152967 | JGI IMG/M metagenome (GOLD analysis project Ga0206895, IMG submission 152967) | Enriched cells from forest soil in Barre Woods Harvard Forest LTER site, Petersham, Massachusetts, United States -... | ecosystem: Environmental > Terrestrial > Soil > Temperate forest >...
CAAGGCGACCTGTATGTAAAACTTGACCGCGCCGTTAACGGCAAAGGCGTTCTTCTTTTGCATAGCAGCAAAGGCGATGGCAAAGCTGATGTGATAACCGGTTTCGGAAATTATGGAGGAACAGGTATCACCATTAAAAATGGTTATCTCTACGCTTCATCCAACACAGAAGTGTTCCGTTATAAACTGAATGATAAAAATGAAGTGGTTAACCCGGATGCGCCCGAAAAAATCGTTACAGGTTTGGGAACCGGGCAGCACCCGTCAAAATCAGTGGTGCTCGATAATGCGGGCCATATTTATGTGAACCAGGGCGCATATTCAAATTCCTGCCAGGAAGTTGACAGAACATTTGAATCGCCGGGAAAAATGCCTTGCCCGGTATTGAATGATGCAGCAGGGATCTGGCAATACAGTGCAGATAAGTTAAATCAAAAACAGTCTGACGGGATCCGTTATGCAACAGGGTTAAGAAATGTTGTTGGGCTCGACTGGAACCAGCAAACCAATTCACTTTTTGTAATGCAACATGGAAGGGATCAACTGTTTCAAAACTGGCCAAAATATTTTGATTCTTTACAAAGCGCCGAGTTGCCATCTGAGTGTATGTATGAGTTGAAACAGGGATCCAATGCAGGATGGCCTTATATTTTTTATGATCATATCCAGCATAAAAAAATATTAGCGCCTGAATATGGCGGCGATGGCAAAAAAGAAGGTGGCAAAGATGCGATCGACCCGGTTGTTGCATTTCCCGGACATCTCGCGCCGGATGGTTTATTGTTTTATACCGGCAATATGTTCCCCGCCAAATATAAGGATGGTGCATTCGTTGCATTTCATGGATCATGGAATCGTGCGCCGCTTCCGCAGGAAGGGTATTATGTAGTGTTTGTTCCATTTAAGAACGGCAAACCTTCAGGCAAATGGGAAGTATTTGCCAATGGCTTTGCAGGTATCACAGAAATCGTAAATCCAACCGATGCCAAACACCGCCCATGCGGATTGGCACAGGGCCCTGATGGATCATTGTATGTATCAGATGATACAAAGGGAACTATTTATAGAATAATTTATAACGGTAAATAAAATATTGATGAAACAAACGATAGGTTCTATTGTTTTGATAGTGGCTTTGATGAGTTTTCAAACAGCGCCCAAAAAACAAACGCCAACAACAAAACCGGCCGCTGCACCGGTTAACACGATGCAAATTATAATGGACAGAGGCAAAATGGTTTACATGCAGCAATGCCTCGCCTGTCACCAGGCAAATGGCGGCGGCGTACCCAGCATGAATGCGCCATTGGCCGGAGCAAAAGCAGTTGTTGGAAAAGACAAAGCTAAACTGATCACTATTGTATTAAAAGGAATGAAAGGAGTTGATATCGAAGATGAACCCTATAATAATACTATGGCGCCGCATCCCGAATTAACCGATCAGCAGATTTCAGATGTACTCACTTATGTAAGGAACAATTGGAACAACAAAGCATCCGCAGTTACTGTTGCAGAAGTAAAAGCAGTTCGCGTAAAAACCAAATAAACAGCATATGAGCGATGCAACAGCAATGAGCGATGCTTATAACTCGCCCTTCGGAGCCAGTCCCGCCTTGGCGGGAGGGCAGGGGCGGCGGATATTGTTTATCGATAGGGACGGCGTAATACTGCAGGAACCGCCAACCGATTTTCAAATAGATACTATCGATAAAACATCTTTTGTACCCGGCGCCATTACTGCATTATCAAGGATCGCTGCTGAACTGGATTATTACAAAGTGATGGTAACTAACCAGGACGGATTGGGAACAGATGCGTATCCTGAATTTGATTTTCATCCGTATCACGGACTGATGTTACGAACATTAGAAGGCGAAGGATTTGTGTTTGATGAAATGATCATCGATAGAACTTTTGCGAAAGACAACCAGCCAACACGCAAACCGGGAACTGCTTTGCTCAAACATTTTATCGGTAACCCCGATTACGATCTTACCAATTCATTTGTGATCGGCGACAGGTGGAGCGATATTCAACTCGCAAAAAATCTTGGATGCAAAGCCATTTACCTGCGTTCACCATTACACAGTTTAACTGATGAACAGGATTCGGCATTACGCGAAACGATCGCATTGGAAACGGATAAATGGCAGGCGATCTATGAATTTTTAAAACTTGGCCTGCGTAAAGTGGTGCATGATAGAAATACGAATGAAACAAAGATCCATATTGAACTGAATTTAGACGGCAGCGGTAAAACCAATATTTCAACAGGCATGGGATTCTTTGACCACATGCTCGACCAGATCGCGCGTCACGGAAAAATGGATCTTACTATCCTTGCCAAAGGCGACCTGCATATTGATGAACATCACACCATCGAAGACACCGGCATTGCACTCGGCGAAGCATTTGCACAGGCGCTGGTTGATAAAAAAGGAATGGAGCGTTACGGTTTTGCCTTGCCGATGGATGAAGCGGAAGCAAAGGTGTTGATCGATTTTGGGGGCCGCAACTGGATCGTATGGAATGCAGAATTTAAAAGGGAAAAAATAGGCGAGATGCCAACAGAAATGTTTTTCCATTTCTTCAAATCATTCAGCGATGCAGCAAAATGCAATCTCAATATCGAATGCAAAGGCGAAAACGAACACCATAAAATTGAAGCTATTTTTAAAGCATTTGCCAAAGCAATACGCATGGCGGTGAAGAGGGATCCGTTGTCAAATTACTTACCTTCGACGAAAGGAATGCTTTAGTGTAGTCTGGAGTTAGAAGTCTGGAGTCTGAAGTATTTTTAATCCAGACTCCAGACTTCTAACTCCAGACTTTTATTTTATCCTCGTCCACACTTCCGTCCTTCCCAATAAAGAAAATCCGATATAACCCCGCAAACTCAATGTATTTGGGTCCTTCAGCTTCATATAACCTTTGTATTCTTTGCCATTCTGCGGGTCGTATACGCGGCCGCTGTTCCATTCGCCATCATCATAAATAAAATCGCGGAGGATAACCAAACCAAGTAAGGGCTGTGTTTTTAATTTATCATCGGGATTGTTTGCATCAACTTTCGGGTTGCCTTTCGGCCCGTTGGGTTCTTTGAGCGAGACGATCTTCCCAAAATATTTATTGCCTTCTTTATAGATCTGTATCTCGCTCTGCCCTTTTGCAGTGAGCCATACGCCAACAATATCATCAGTTCCGGCAGCCATGGCTACTGTTGACAGAAGGATACCAATAATAAAGACAAAACTTCTTTTCATATATTTTATTTCTGCGCCTCCGCGCCTTTGCGTGCACATTTTTTTCACGCAAAGGCGCGGAGGCGCAGAGAGATTTATTTTGGCGAGTTATTGAAATAGATCACACCATTCTTGATCACCAATGCAGTCTTGCGGATATCAGAAATATTTTCCGCAGGGTTACCGTCAACAGCGATCACATCTGCATACAAACCTTTTTTGATCCTGCCGATCCTGTCGCCGTAACCAAATACATCGGCGTTAACAGACGTAGCGCTTTTTAATGCATCAATGGGTTTCATTCCGTAAGAAACCATTGCTTCCAGTTCGCGTGCATTATCACCGTGCGCATATACACCCACATCGCCGCCAAAACAAATAGTTACACCTTTCTGTAAAGCGATCGCAAAGCTTTTTCTTTTCACGGTTACTCTTTGCGGTTCGGGTAAGGAGCCTCTTTTCCAACCGGCATATTCCGATGTTGCTTCGGCTGCGCTCAATGTTGGGCAATAAGCAACTTTATTTTTCACCATCATATCAAATATTTCTTCAGTGCCGTTATCGCCATGTTCAATGGTAGAAATGCCGGCGAGTATTGCCCTGCGCATGCCTTCTTCTGTACTTGCATGTGCCACCACTTTACGGCCTGCGCTGGCTGCAACGGCCACCACTGTTTTTAATTCCTCCACTGTAAATGTGGGTGTGGATGTTTGGTTAACACCCCATCGGTAATCGGCATACACTTTTATCAGGTCGGCGCCATTGCCTATCTGTGTTCTTGTTTCTTTGATCAATGCATCCAATCCATCTGCTTCGGCAGCGCCTTTGACCAATTCATTGTCGATATTTTTTGTTTTCGGCCCATAACTTCCGGTTGCAACGATGGCGCGTGTGGCAACGATCATTCTCGGGCCGGGTATGATCCCTTTTTCGATGGCTGTTTTTAATCCCACATCATCATAACCCGCGCCTTCGGTACCAAGATCACGCACAGTGGTAAATCCTGCCATCAATGTTTTTTTTGCATGAACAACAGCACGTGCAGTACGTTCTGCCCTTGATTCATTCATCACCTGGTCGTCCCATTTGGTTTCATTATAGGGATGCAGGAATAAATGCGAATGGCCTTCGATCAACCCGGGTAATACTGTTTTTCCTTTGAGTTCAATGGTTGTATAGATACCATCGGGTTTTATTCCGTCAGCATCGCCAACTGCCACTACCTGGTTTCTCTGGATAAGCACTACCCAGTTGGTATGCATGGCTTCACCATCAAATACGCGGTCGGGCTTTAATAAAATAGCGGTGTCTGTTCTTTGTGCGGTTGCCGCAATGGACAGCAATAGCATAAAAGCTACTGTCAGGGGATATTTTCTCATAGCAATATTGTTACTATGAAGGTAGGGGTAAGAAAGAGCCGCATAAAAAAAATTTGTTTATAACCTTTTTCTCCTGCACATTTGTATTGAAATGAAACAGGTAATAAATAAATATTGGTGGTGGCATACAAACTCCGTTCGGGGATTGTAATGGCATAGCCAGTACTTTTTTGAATTATATTCAGAACCCCGACAGATATGTTGGGGTTTTTTATTTGATTATCTATATTACCCCCGCTCCTAATGGGGGAGGAAGATACTTTAAAGTCCCTTCAGGGATTTAGGGTAAAAAAAGAAAATTGATTTAGGGTGAAAAAGAAAAAGCACTTATCTACCCCCGCCCCTAAAAGGGAGATAGAGATACTTTAAAGTCCCTTCAGGGATTTAGGGTGAAAAAGAAAATTGATTTAGGGTGAAAAGAAAAAACAATATGAAAAAAATAGACTTACAAACCCAATGCAAAAAAATACTGGCCGATGTGTTTACGCCGGTAGGCATTTACCTGCGCGTGCGCGACAGGTTTCGCGATACGGTATTGCTGGAAAGTACCGACCATCATTCGGCGGAGAACAGTTATTCTTTTATCTGTATCAATGCAATTGCGGGTATTGAAATAACGTCTAACAAAAGCATTGAGTTCAAACTGCCTGCACAGAAACCGGAAAGAATAGCTATTAATCATACTGCTGAAGTGCCTGACCAACTATGGAATTTTATGCAGCGTTTTGAGGTACATGCACCGGATGCCAAAGAAGGGAAATTTGCGCAGGGATTATTCGGATATACGGCATTTGATGCTGTACAGTTCTTTGATACCGTTTCTTTAAATAAAACCAACAGCGCAGAACCTGTTGTTCCGTTGATGCGTTACCGCTTGTATCAATATGTGATCGCATTCAATCATTTTAAAGACGAACTGTATATCTGTGAAAATGTGATACCTGGCATTGAATCTGACCTCGCCATTGTTGAATCACTGATCAGAAGCAAAGATGTGCCTGTATTTCCTTTTAAAATAAAAGGCAAAGAAACATCGAACATGACGGATAATGCCTATAAAGAAATGGTACAAAAAGGAATTCAGCGTTGTATGCGCGGCGATGTGTTTCAGATAGTGCTGAGCAGGCGCTTTCAGCAGGAGTTTACGGGCGATGAATTCAATGTATACCGTTCCTTACGCAGTGTGAACCCTTCTCCTTATTTATTTTTCTTTGATTATGGCGATTATAAACTCATGGGTTCTTCACCAGAAGCGCAATTGATCATTCAAAACGGTAAAGCCATTGTTCACCCGATCGCAGGAACATTCAAAAGAAGCGGCGATGATACCATCGATCAGCAAATGGCTGAAAAACTTTTGCATGATGCAAAAGAAAATGCAGAACATGTGATGCTGGTCGACCTCGCGCGTAACGACCTCAGCCGCGCCTGTGATGATGTGGTAGTTAGCCATTACCGCCAGGTACAATATTATAGCCACGTGATACATCTGGTGAGCGAAGTAACCGGCAAAGTGCGTAAGGATCAGAACCCGTTCGAGCTGCTTGCAAAAACATTTCCTGCGGGCACATTGAGCGGCGCGCCAAAATTCAAAGCCATGGAGATCATTGATGAATATGAACCCACCGCAAGAAGTTATTACGGCGGCGGTATCGGTTTCATCGGTTTCGACGGAAGCTGCAACCACGCCATCATGATCCGTACTTTTTTAAGCAGGAACAATACATTGGTTTACCAGGCAGGTGCAGGCGTAGTAGCAGCAAGCGTTCCTGAAAACGAATTGCAGGAAGTGAATAACAAACTGAACGCATTGAAAAAAGCGATCGTGATAGGAGAAGAAATATAGGCCATGTCCATAGTCCATAGACCATTGTCCATGGACTATGGACTGAAAAAAAACAGCAAATGAAAATATTAGTATTTGATAATTACGATTCATTCACCTACAACCTCGTTCATCTCGTGGAAAAGATCACGCATACTAAAGTGGATGTTTTTCGTAATGATGAATTGCCGATGGAAAAAGTGAAAGAATATGATAAGATTATCTTGTCTCCCGGCCCGGGCATCCCTTCCGAAGCGGGTATGTTATTGCCATTGATCAAAGAATACGCCGCGAGCAAATCCATACTGGGCGTGTGTTTGGGGCATCAGGCAATCGGCGAGGCTTTTGGCGGAACGCTGACGAATCTGTCTACTGTGTATCATGGAGTGGCAACGCCTATTGAAGTCGGGAGTGAGAAGTCCGGAGTGAGAAGTGAATTATTTGAAGGGTTGCCGGATACTTTTGATGTGGGGCGTTATCATAGCTGGGTAGTGGATGAAAAGAATTTCCCTGCCGAACTGGAAATTACCGCACGTGATGTAAATGGATTTATTATGGGTTTGCAGCATTTGCAGTTTGATGTGCAGGGTGTTCAGTTTCATCCGGAAAGCGTGTTGACCCCATCAGGCGAGATGATTTTAAAAAACTGGTTAAAAAAATAACCGCGGAGACGCAGAGGCGCTAAGATTTAACTCTGCGTCTCTACGGTAAAAAAAATGACATGAAAAAAATATTGCAACATTTATTTGAACACAAAACGCTTTCGCGTGAAAAAGCAAAAGAAGTATTGCTGAATATGTCGCGCGGGCAATATAATGAAAGCGAGATGTCGGCATTCATTACCGTGTTCCTCATGCGAAGTATTACCATTGAAGAACTCCAGGGCTTTCGCGATGCATTGCTGGAACTTTCTGTAAAGGTTGATCTCGGCGGCCACCAGCTGATGGATATTGTTGGTACCGGCGGTGATGGAAAGAATACATTCAATATTTCAACGCTTTCCTGTTTTGTGGTGGCGGGTGCGGGACAAAAAGTGGCCAAACACGGTAACTACGGCGCTTCTTCCATCAGCGGTTCATCAAATGTTATGGAACAACTGGGGTACGTTTTTAAAAATGATACCGACAGGTTGCGTAAAGAAATTGAAATGGCAAACATTTGTTTTTTGCATGCACCCTTATTTCATCCCGCATTAAAGATCGTTGGGCCGATCAGGAAAAATTTAGGTGTGAGAACTTTTTTCAATATGCTTGGGCCAATGGTAAATCCGGCATCGCCGGCATTTCAGCTGGTGGGTGTATATAATTTAGAAATGGCGCGTATTTATAATTACCTGTTGCAGCAAACGGGTAAAGCATTTACCATTATTCACAGCCTTGATGGATATGATGAGATCTCGCTTACCAACGATACCAAAGTGATCACTAATGAAGGCGAAAAAATAATGACACCCGAACAACTGGGCAAACGCATGGTTGCCGCCGAAGATATTTATGGCGGGAACAGTGTTGAAGAAGCCGCGAAAATATTTACAAAGATCATAAAAGGCGAAGGCAGCTGGGCACAGAATGCAGTGGTGATGGCCAATGCAGCTATGGCACTGCAATGCACCGGCCAGTATAAAAATTATGAGGAAGCATATAACGCCGCAGTGGAAAGCCTGGAAAGCGGTAAAACCTATCAAACATTGCAAACTTTAATCAGCCTGCAGTAAGATGAATATTTTAGACACGATAGTAGCGCATAAAAGAAAAGAAGTTGCCGAGCGCAAAAAAACAACTCCTGTTGCCGAACTGGAGAAAGGAAAATTCTTTGCAGATAAAACTTTGTCTCTGAAATCTTTTCTGCTCGACGAAAATAAAACAGGCATCATTGCCGAGTTCAAACGAAAGTCGCCGAGTAAAGGGGTCATCAATGATAAAGTAACAGTGGAAGAAGTTACTACGGCTTACGCAAAATATGGCGCATCAGGAATTTCTGTTCTGACTGACCGGGAATTTTTTGGCGGATCGCTGGATGATTTGCTGGCGGCCACTATCAATGCGGTTCCATTGTTACGGAAAGATTTTATGATCGATGAATACCAGCTGATCGAAGCCAAGGCTTTTGGTGCAGAAGTAATACTGCTGATCGCCGCATGTTTAACTACCGCCGAAGTAAAACAAATGGCAGCAACAGCAAAGAATCTGGGAATGGAAGTATTACTCGAAGTGCATAATGAAGAAGAGTTCGGCCATATCTGCGATGCGGTTGACCTGGTTGGGGTTAACAACCGGAACCTGAAAACATTTGAAGTAAGCATTAATACATCGCTCGATCTTATTAACAAGATACCCAAAGAAAAACCTGCGGTGGCGGAAAGCGGTATCAGTGATGTAGATACTATTGTAACTTTGCGCAGCGCCGGATTCAAAGGATTTTTGATCGGAGAAAATTTTATGAAACAGGCCAGCCCTTCGGTTGCTTTTGCTGATTTTGTTAATCAACTAAAAGCAAAATAATGCGTATAAAAGTTTGCGGCATGACAAGCGCTGAACAGGTTCTTCAACTCGATGAAATGGGTGTTGAATTTGCGGGGTTTATCTTTTATCCCAAATCGCCGCGTTATGTATACAAATTCATGCCGAGGCCGGAGATCAAAAAAATAAAAGGCAAGGGCATCAATAAAGTGGGTGTGTTTGTAAATGCAACGGTGGAAGAAGTACTGGAAACGGTTGATGATTGCGGTTTATATATTGTGCAGCTGCACGGCGATGAAACGCCAAAGTATTGCGAGAAGATCGCAAACTATGTAACGGTAGTAAAAGCTTTCCGTTTACGCGAAGAGGATAATATTTTATGGAAGATCAAAGATTACAACGATATCGCCGATATGTACCTGTTTGATACCGAAGGCGCGGGTTATGGCGGAACGGGAAGAAAGTTTGACTGGAACGTTTTAAAAGGATTGAATATCGGCAAGCCTTTTTTTCTCAGCGGTGGCATTGAACCGGATGATACGGATAAATTAAAGGATTTTGCCAAAGAACCCGTGGCGAAGGATCTTTTTTCAATTGATGTGAACAGTAAGTTTGAAACATCGCCGGGTGTGAAGGATATGGAGAAGCTACAGAAATTTATTGAAACGGTAAAACAAATTTAAGTTGAGCAGAGAGGTATTGCACAAGTGTGCGACGCAACAAAGCTTAATGTTAATACAACAGCTAAGTAAAAAATAAAATGACAACAACACAAACATACCAGCACCCCGATGTTCACGGATACTACGGAAAATTCGGCGGCGCATATATTCCTGAAATGTTGCACAGGAATGTAGAAGAATTGGCAACGCGGTATCTCGAGATCATGTATGAAACTTCTTTTCAGAAAGAGTTTCAGCTTTTATTAAAAGATTATGTGGGCAGGCCAACACCTTTGTTCTTTGCGGAAAGATTAAGTAAAGAATTTAATGCTTCTATTTATTTGAAGAGGGAAGATCTTTGTCATACAGGCGCCCACAAGATCAACAATACGATCGGCCAGATCTTACTTGCGCGGAAACTGGGCAAGACCCGCATCATTGCTGAAACCGGCGCAGGCCAGCACGGCGTGGCAACTGCAACGGTTTGTGCATTGAAAGGAATGGAATGTATTGTATACATGGGTGAAAAAGACATAGAGCGGCAGGCGCCGAATGTTGCGCGGATGAAAATGCTGGGCGCAAAAGTAATTCCTGCAATGAGCGGAAGCAGGACATTGAAAGATGCCACGAATGAAGCGATACGCGACTGGATCAATAACCCGGTTGATACACATTATATTATTGGAAGCGTGGTGGGGCCGCATCCATATCCCGATATGGTTGCGCGTTTTCAAAGTGTGATCAGTGAAGAAATGAAATGGCAGCTGAAAGAAAAAACAGGAAATGAATTGCCAACGCATGTTCTTGCCTGTGTGGGCGGCGGCAGTAATGCAGCCGGTGCATTTTATCATTTTTTAGATGAGCTGAGTGTACAATTGGTTGCAGTTGAAGCTGCGGGCCATGGCGTGCATAGCGGTATGAGCGCAGCCACAACACAATTAGGTAAACCGGGTATTTTACATGGAAGCAAAAGCCTGGTGATGCAAACAGCAGATGGCCAGGTGGTAGAGCCACACAGCATTTCAGCCGGGCTGGATTATCCGGGTGTTGGCCCTTTACATGCGCATCTTTTTGAAAGCGGCCGCGGAACTTTTTTAAGTGCAACCGATGATGAAGCATTGCAGGCGGCTTTTCATATCGCTAAAACAGAAGGTATTATTCCTGCATTGGAAAGCGCACATGCATTTTCTGTTTTAGGGAAACTGCATTTAAAAGATACGGACCGTGTATTGGTTTGTTTAAGCGGAAGAGGAGATAAGGATCTGGCAACCTACATGAATGCAATGGACAATATTAAATGATATGAGCAGGATCAAAGAATTATTTGCAAAGAAAAAAAATAACGTTCTGAATGTTTACTGCACGGCAGGCTATCCGCATTTGAATGATACACTCAGTATCATGAAAGCATTGCAGGATAATGGGGTTGACCTGGTAGAACTCGGCATGCCTTACAGCGATCCACTCGCCGATGGCCCGGTAATACAAGCCAGCGGCAGCAAGGCTTTGGAGAACGGCATGACGATCGAAGTATTATTTGAACAGCTGAAAAACTTCAGGAAAGAAATCAATCTTCCCGTGATATTAATGGGTTACATGAACCCTGTATTGCAATATGGTTTTGAAAAATTCTGTGCAACCGCGGCTGAATTAGGTATTGATGGTTTGATACTTCCCGACCTTCCTGAATTTGAATTTGAAACGGAATATGGCGCGATCATAAAAAAGCATGGGCTTGATTTTATTTTTTTGGTAACACCCGAAACATCTGAAGAACGCATAAAAAAACTCGATGCGTTAAGCAGCGGTTTTTTGTATGCTGTGAGCTCATCGGCAACAACCGGCAAAGACAAAGATTTTACGGCTGTTGAAAAATATCTGCAAAGATTACAATCAATGGAATTGGAGAACCCTGTATTGGTAGGCTTTGGCATAAAGGATAAAGCTACATTCGGATCCGCCTGTAAGTTTTCAAACGGTGCAATTATCGGAACGGCATTTATCAAAGCGTTGGAAAACAGCGATGCGGGATCATTGCAGACACGGGTAAAAACTTTTGTACAAACTGTATTATGAGATTTGCATTGTGTTTCTTTTTTGCATTTGCCTATATGGTTATCGGATTGATGGGCATGTTTCCACATGGCTTTGTTGTCAGTTATAGGATACAGGATTATGCTGATGCACATATCGGAATGATCCTTCTGCTGTTGCTGCTTGTTTCCGTTTTTTTTAGTTTTCTTGTATGGCAGGCACAGAAAGATTTTTATTGGCTCGCCCGGAAAGACATTACGCAATTCCGGTCGAAACGTATTTCTGAAACTGCTGGTTTTGGCGTGATGTTTTTTGTTTTCTCTTTTGTATACAGTCAGGGACAGCTTTCCTTTTATAACAGGTCGGGCACGCTTGCTCAAACGGTTGTGAGGGGAACCATTACTTACGAAAGGATACAATATGGCAGAAGAGGCCAGCGCACCTACTTTATTACTGTGACCGATTCGGCCAATCATGATACGCAATTCACCGTTTCCGATTATGTTTACAACCGTTACAAAAAAGGCGATACAATCAACAAGGTATTCTCAACCGGCAGGCTGGGTGTGCTGTATAGAAAAGAAGAAGAATAAAATCAGATCATGAAACTGGTAATCGTAAAATACAATGCCGGAAATATTCAATCAGTGTTATATGCATTGGAGCGTATAGGCATGGAAGCAACCGTAACGGATGATCATAGTGAAATACAGAAGGCCGATAAAGTAATTTTTCCCGGCGTAGGCGAAGCAAGTACCGCCATGCAGTATTTACAGGAAAGAGGATTGGATAAGGTTCTCAGAAATCTGCAACAGCCTGTTCTTGGTATTTGTCTTGGCATGCAGCTGATGTGCCGTCATAGTGAAGAAAATGATACAACCTGTTTAGGGATATTTGATACCATGGTAAAAAAATTTTCCGGTACATTAAAGATCCCGCAGGTTGGATGGAACACGGTAGAAAATATTTCCGAACCGCTTTTTGCCGGCATCACAACCGATCCGTATTGTTATTTTGTGCATAGTTATTATGCAGAACTTTGTAAAGAAACTGCCGCTGTTACAGAATATGGCGTGCGTTTCAGCAGTGCATTACAAAAGAATAATTTTTATGGTGTACAGTTTCACCCGGAAAAAAGTTCGGATGCCGGTGAAAGAATTCTTATTAACTTCCTTCAATTATAACCCAACCCGATTATTAACTGTTAATTTTTAATGTCTAATTATCCCATGCAGATCATTCCCGCAATTGATATCATTAATGGCAAATGTGTACGATTGACACAAGGCGACTATTCCCAGAAAACCGAATACAGCGAATCACCGCTCGAAGTGGCTAAACAGTTTGAGGCCGCGGGTTTACAGCGTTTGCACCTTGTTGATCTTGACGGCGCCAAAGCAGGCGTTGTTAAAAACTGGAAAGTACTGGAGACCATCGCATCGAATACTTCCCTGGTGATCGATTTTGGCGGCGGTATAAAAAAAGAAACGGATCTCACCATTGTATTTCAATCAGGCGCGGCATTGGCAACCATTGGCAGCCTGGCGGTTAAGAATGCAGATACTTTTGTACAATGGATAGATAAGTACGGCGGCAATAAATTTTTATTAGGCGCCGATGTAAGAAAAGAAATGATCGCAGTAAATGGCTGGATGGAAACAACGGATATTGATGTGTATGATTTTATTCAGCAGTACGTTCACAAAGGCATTCAGCAGGTATTTTGTACGGATGTTCTGAAAGACGGAAAATTAGAAGGCCCTTCCATCGAGATGTACACGAACATCATTGAAAAATTTCCTTCGCTGTATTTTATTGCAAGCGGCGGAGTTAGTTCGATAACCGACCTGGAAGAACTGAAAAATATCGGTTGCAGCGGAGCTATTGTTGGCAAGGCGATCTATGAAGGAAGGATCAGGCTTTCTGATTTGAAATTTCTGATTTGAGATTCGAAATTTGAAATTATGGCTACGATAAAACGATTTGAAGATCTTGAAATATGGATAGAAGCGAGGCGGCTTTCTTTATGCATCTTTGAAATAACACAAAAAGAAACATTCTCACGGGAATATAAATTCAAAGACCAGATAAAGGCTTCTGCCGGATCAGTGATGGATAATATTGCTGAAGGTTTTGAACGATCCGGCAGATTAGAGTTTGTAAATTTTTTAGGTTTTGCAAAAGGCTCGGCCGGAGAGGTACGTTCTCAATGTTACCGGGCTTTTGATCAGGGATATATAACACAGGATGAATTCGATGATCTTTATTCAGGCTACGAAAAACTGGCATCAAATATTGCAGGATTTATAAATTATCTAAACAGGTCAGCCATCAAAGGCCAAAAATTTAAAGACAGAATATAATCTCAAATCAGAAATTTCAAATTTCAAATTCAATGCTCACAAAAAGGATCATACCCTGTTTAGATATCAAAGACGGCAGAACGGTCAAGGGTGTGAACTTTGAAAACATCCGCGATGCAGGCGACCCGGTTGAACTGGGCGCTTTATACGCACAACAGGGCGCCGATGAATTGGTTTTCTTAGACATTACTGCTACTGTTGAAAAAAGAAAAACATTAAGCGAACTCGTAAATAAAATATCGCACCATATCAATATTCCATTTACGGTGGGTGGCGGGATCAGTAGTGTGGATGATGTGAGTGTGTTGTTACAAAACGGCGCCGATAAAATATCTGTGAACACCGCCGCATTTAAAAACCCGCAACTGATCGCCGATCTCTCGAAACAGTTTGGCAGCCAGTGTGTGGTTCTTGCGATCGACACAAAAAAAGAAGCGGACGGCGAATGGTATGTTTACCTGAACGGCGGCAGGGTAAAAACAGAAATGCGTTGTATTGATTGGGCTAAGCAGGCCGTGGATATGGGCGCCGGTGAAATATTACTCACTTCTATGAACCACGATGGTACCAAACAGGGTTTTGCATTGGATATTACCGCAACTTTGGCTACGGAACTTACCGTACCAGTGATCGCATCAGGCGGTGGCGGAACGATGGAACATTTTGTGGATGTGTTTACCAATGGAAAAGCTGACGCTGCATTGGCGGCGAGCATTTTTCATTTTAAAGAGATCGGGATAAGGGAGTTGAAAACATATTTGAATGCGAATGGGATTGTTGTGAGGGTGTGAATCGTGAGTCGCCAGTCGTGAATCGTCAGTCGTGAATCGTGAGTAGAATGTTCATTACCCCACTCACGATTCACGACTGACGACTCACGGCTGGCAAAGCCGAACAACGAACCGAACGCACAAGTGTGCGACGCAACAATGCCCAATTAATAATCACAAGCCGGAAACATGAAAATAGATTTTGCAAAATATTCAGATGGATTGGTTCCCGCAATCGTGCAGGACTTTACCACGCATAAAGTATTGATGCTTGGTTTTATGAATGAAGCTGCATTGCAACAAACCGAACAGAGCGGCAAAGTGACTTTTTACAGCCGCACAAAAAAAAGGTTATGGACAAAAGGCGAGGAGAGCGGTAATTTTTTAGAAGTAAAAAGCATGGCGGCAGATTGCGACCATGATACTTTGCTGATCAAAGCCCATCCACTGGGCCCTGTTTGTCATACAGGCGCCGATACCTGCTGGAGCGAAAGGAATGCGGATGATAATTTTTTATTATATCTCGAAGAGATCATCCGCCTGCGCAAACAGAGCAGCCCTGAAGAGTCTTATGTGGCAAAGATGTTTGCCAAAGGCATTAATAAAATAGCCCAGAAAGTAGGCGAAGAAGCCGTAGAGCTTGTGATCGAGGCCAAAGACGATAACGATGAACTGTTTTTGAATGAAGCCGCCGATCTATTGTTCCATTATTTACTTTTGCTTAACGCCAAAGGCCATAACTTGCAAAGCGTAATGAATGTGCTTCAAAAACGTCACCATAAATAATATGAAAAAATTAATACCATTACTGTTGATGCCATTATTCAGTATGGCGCAGGGCGGGCTGGGTTTTGGAATGAACCAGCCGCAGGCAAGCCCGGGTTTTGTGATCAAGGGAAATATTGCCGGTGTGAAAGACAGCACCGAAGTGTTGCTGGTAGGTGGTGATGACGGAAAGACTGTTGTTGCGAAAGGAAAAGTAGCAAAGTCTGCATTTACGTTAAAAGGGAAACTGCCTGCACCTGCTATTTTCAGGTTGAGTTTTGCAGGTTACCCGCAGGCGGTTGATATGTTTATTTTTAATGATGCCATTACCATAACCGGTGATATCGCCAATGCACAAAGTGTAAAGATCAAGGGTTCTTCAATCGAAGATGACTTCCAGGATTTCAGTGCACAGTTTAACCCGGTATTTATGAACCTGCAAACTATCGGCAACCAGATCCAGATTGAAAGCAGTCTGCAAAAAAAAGATTCACTGATACGTTTGTACAATTCTACCAAGGACCCTTTGCTTGGTAATATTTTACGTTTTACAAAAGAGAAACCGGGTTCGGTAGTGAGTTCACTCGCATTATTTGCTGTGGTATCTTTGTTTGACGGCCCGCTTTCGCTTGAAGCGGCTTATAATACATTACAGCCGTCTGCAAAAAAAGGTGTGTATGCAAGAGCGATCGAACAAAAAATTGAGGAAGGAAAAATAGGTATGGTTGGTTCGCAGGCGATGGACTTTACACAGAAGGATGTTGACGGCAAACCCATATCACTGGCATCTTTCAGGGGTAAATATGTATTGGTAGATTTTTGGGCAAGCTGGTGCAAACCCTGCAGGGCTGAAAATCCTAATGTAGTGAGCGCCTACCAGAATTTTAAGAATAAGAATTTCACAGTGCTTGGTGTTTCGCTCGACCAGGCCAAACCAAACTGGGTAGAAGCTATTAAAGCAGATAACCTTACCTGGACGCATGTAAGCGATCTTCAGTACTGGAGCAATGCTGTAGCGCAGTTGTATCATATCACCAGTATACCGGCTAATTTTCTGATCGATCCAAACGGCAAGATCATTGCACGCGATATCCGCGGCGAAGAATTAAACAGGAAATTGCAGGAAGTGCTGAAATAGTTTTTTATAAACTTCTTCATATAAAAAAGCCGCTGAATTTGAATTTCTCAGCGGCTTATTTTTTTTGAATGCTCAGCGCCTCTGCGTCTCCGCGGTGAAAAAAATAACCGCGGAGGCGCTGAGTATGTTTAATAGCACAACATGTTACTTTTTAAATATTTTTTGATATGCCGCTTCATCAAATTCCAGCGCAACAATTTTATCGGCTTTCTCTATCACCGGCCTTTTGATCATGCTCGTTTGTTCAGCAAGCAAATGAATAGCGGCTTTTTCGTTGGTGATGGTTGATTGTGTTGCCGCATCTAATTCACGCCAGGTTGTGCCGCGTTTATTTAACAGGCTTTCCCATCCCAGCTGTTTGCACCAGGATGCCAGTTTTTCTTCTGAAATGCCTTCTTTTTTATAATCATGAAATGTGTAAGCGACCTTATGATCCTTTAACCAGTTAAGTGTTTTCTTAGTAGTGTCGCAGTTAGGTATTCCATAAACGATATACATATTGACCGATTGTTTCCGCAAAATTAGCGATATGTGTATACTTATTTGAGTAAATAAACACAGATGGCTTATTTTGCCACTAAGCAATCGTTACATGTTGAGATCCTTTTTTTTCATTTTTATTTTTTGTATTTATACTTCACTCAGTGCACAGGAGAATGGCAACAGATCCAAAGCACAGGTTGGCAGTATCACCGGCAATGTGCTGGATAATGCATCAGGTAAGCCTTTGCCGCTTGCGGATATTATTTTAACCGGGCAGGATAACCCGCACAAAGTTTCCATCCTGTCAGATAAGAACGGCGGTTTTGACCTGGAGAAAATTCCATTCGGTTATTACCGTTTAACGGTTAATGTGGTTGGCTTTGCGAAAATGAATATCGACAGCATTCATGTGTATGTTGAGCGGGTTGATATTAACCTTGGCGATATCAAATTAAATTCTGCCACAGCTTCTTTGAACGAAGTGGTCGTGTATGCAGAAAAACCGCTGATCGAAAACAGGGATGGCAAACTCATCTACAATGTAGCGGAGAGCCCGCTCAACAACGGCAGCAATGCAGCAGATATGCTGAAGAACCTTCCTTTGATGAATACCGATCCCGATGGAACATTATTGCTGCGCGGAAAAGAACCGATGATATTGATGGATGAAAAACCGGTGAACCTGAGCGGCCAGCAGTTGTCAGACCTGCTCGAAAGCCTTCCTGCCAATGTGGTTGAGAAAGTAGAGATCATGGTTAACCCGCCGCCTGAATATGCTACATATCCCGGCGGTGTGATCAATATCATCACCAAAAAAGGGCGCGTAGGGCTTTATGAAAGATTAAGCATCAGCGATGGCACCAAAGGCGAAGAAGCCATCTCAAATAATTTAAATTACCGCAGCAGTAAATTGAACATCAGCACAAACATTGGTGTTGGCAGGGGAGAAGTAAAAGGTAATTCGTGGTCGCACAGGGAAAACATCTATCCTGATTCTGTGAATTATTTTTATTCTCAGTCATCTTTTTTTAATAAAAGTATTCATCCGAATGCACGGTTCCAGACGGATTACGATTTTACTAAAAAATCCAACTTCAGTTTTGTGTACCAGGGCAACGTAAATTATTTTGATAACAGCACGAACAAATTATATTCAAATCTTGACAGCCTTACAAATATATACAAGGCCAGTTCAAGAAATAATGAATATGATGGAACCGGCTACAGTCAAGGCTTTTCCGCCTCTTACCAATGGAAAGGAAAGAACCCTGTTGAAAAATTACAGGTATACAGCGGGTTGAGTTTTAGTAAGAATGATAATGATGCGGATTTTTACCAGCAGTTCCTGCAGGCTGATTTTTTGCCCACAGGATTGGATTCTACACAACTGCAGCTTACAGATAATTATATTACTTCTTTTTATCTGAACACGAATTACAATAAACCTTTGAACGATACGGGCACCACTTTTTTATCAGTTGGCAGTTCTTATTCATCAAACACCTATCATAATATTCTCAACACAAGTTTTTTGAGAAAACCTGACCAGATATTCATTGGCAATGATCTTTTAAGCAACAATTTTTATTTTCATCAATCCATTTTCACTGCAAGAGCTGCTTTGATCCTTGGATTGCCGAACCGATGGAGGCTGATCACCGGCGCACAGGCAGAACAGACCATTACTGATTTTCAGTTCATCAAAGGAAATGCACCGGCGGCAGGTAATCATTACTGGCGCATATTGCCTAACCTTACTTTGCGTAAAGAATTCAATGATGCATTGAATATGGCGCTCGTTTTCAGGGAAACGATACGGCGGCCTGGTATTACAGAACTCAACCCCAGCGTGGATTACAGTGATCCGTATAATATACGTTTCGGGAACCCTTATATACAGCCATCACTTACCGATAATTTTGACCTGAATGTGAGTTACGTTAAAAAGGATTTCAGCATAAACGGATCCATGGGTTATAACCGTGTGAAAAATGTTTTTAATTCGATACGCACTTTGATCGACAGCGGTAAAACACAGATCACTTATCAAAACATTTCCGACCAGGAAGAATACCAGGCAAGCATGTGGATGGGTATTACGCTTGCAAAAAAATTCAGGGTTAGTATCAGCGGCGGCTATTATTTTAATAAATACAGTACGCGGGAAAAACAATTGTATAATTATATAGATGGAGGAAGTTTTTATACTGCATTCAATTACAGTTATGCGCCGGATAATTTTACTGTGATCGAAGCCAGTAACCGTTATAATCGTTTTGCGAGCCCGCAGGGTTATTCACGCGGCAACATTAATATGAGTATCAGTGCACAAAGAAAATTCTTTAATAAGCGGCTCATCATTGGCATCGCAGCGATCGACCCGCTTGGGTTACAGAAGTACCATAGTTACAGCGCCGGAACCAATTTTATGGTGGAAAGTTATAGCGAAAGCAACACACGCAACTTTCGTTTATCCATCGCTTACCAGTTAAGCCGGGTGGTGATCAAAAGTAAACTGGATGATAAACAGAAAAAAGATGCATTGGATAAACTGAACAGTAAATAGATCAGTCACAGTCGTCTATTGTTTCTCCTTCTTCCAGTTCCCGGCCAAATTGCAGCAAGTATCCATTGTTATCATATATGCCGAATTCGCGCATGTTGTGTGCGAAGTTGGCTGGTTCATAACATACGGTTGCTTTTGTTTTTAATTCGTTCCATAATTCATCAACATCTTTTGTATAGATATAAAAACTGCCTGTGAATTTTAGCGACTCTCTATTGGGCGCGTGCTCATTTGTTGTGAACATAACGCATACTTTGTCTTTATGCATATGGCACCAGCCCCAGCCTTCATTATAATTGTCTAATTCAAAACCGAGAAAGTTTTGGTAGAAATCGATGGAAGCCTTGATATCATTGGTCCATAGCATGGGAGTGAGGTAATCGAGTTTCATACAATATCAATTTAAATTGCGGACGTTATATAAATGATCATCAAAATAAAAACATCAGATCCCAAAGCGATCCGTTCATTTCCGTTTGTTGAAAATCTAATGATATCCGGGCTCCCCCGCCAGTTTATATTCAGATTCATCGTTGCCATGTTTGACCACCGCAGTGCCTTCATAAGATATTTTCTCGAAAGGTATGCCCACACTGGTTATACGCATCTCATCTTTTTTTTCTCTATCGGTAAGGATCAATTCATATCCACTGCCTTTGTAGAAACGTTTGACCGCTCCATTATTTTTTTCCCATTTAATAAGATCGAGAAAGATCTCCTTCTTATCAACCATGATCACTGCTAATATTTGCGGGGCAACTTCTGTAGTGGTATCAATTTTGCCTGTTACAATCAGGAACTCGTTTCTTTCTTCCAGCGATTTGAAACTCGAACCAAAATGCTGGCTCTCAGAAAAATAATCGGGCAGCCATTGCACTTTTTGCAAAACAATTTTTTGCTTATGGCAGGCAGATGTGATTGCTGCAATAAACAGGATAAATAGTATGGAACCGATTCGTGTGGGCATTGCATAAATTATATAGGAAGATGCGGCGCCGAAAATCTGTCATCTAACAACTATCATCTATCAACCATTCCCCACGAGTGCCAGCTTTCCGCTCAGCCAGCTTTCTTTTACAGGCACCATCCACTGCGAGAGGAAAGCCTTTTTATCAGCAACGAGATTATTAAAATACAAAGTGTCTGCATTGATAAAATTATTATCAAATGCATATTTTAATTGTGCCAGCGGAATAGTTTGTATTTTTTCTTTTACCACGAATGCAAGGTTCTGCCGGTTGAACAGATCAATTTTAAAGGCTTCTTCTATTTGTTTGATCAAACGAACCGAGCTGTCGGTGCTGCACCCGCTTACACCCGCTGCTGTTTCATCCGCCATCAATACAACGAACTGGCCGAACAAAATATTTGCATATCCTTTTACTTTTGCTCCGTGACTGTTCCAGCCCGCCACAAAATCATTCAGCATGTCTTCTATCTGCAAGGCTTCGCTGATAAAGAACAGCCTGCTGCTTTGGTAGATCCACACACGGGAAGCATCATCAAAATCAGCAGGAACAAGGTGTTGGTATTCGAAATTCATAATGCAAATTTACGGATTAGCGGATTAGCGGATTGACGAATTTTTGATAAATAAATAATCTGCTAATCCATAATCCGTCAATTCGCCAATTAAACCATTGATGCTGCAACCAGTTCCGCAACATCCATTACGGCTACTTCGCTTTCCTTTTCTTTGTTCTTCACGCCGTCGGTTAACATCGTATTACAAAACGGGCAGGCGGATGCAATAAATGATGCACCGGTAGCCAATGCTTCATCCGTGCGTTCAATATTGATACGTTTATCGCCGGGCTCATCTTCTTTGAACATCTGTGCACCACCGGCGCCGCAACACAAACCATTGCTGCGGCAGCGTTTCATTTCAACCAGTTCGGCATCGAGCGCTTCGAGTACTTTGCGCGGCGCTTCATAAATATGGTTGGCGCGGCCGAGATAGCAGCTGTCGTGGTAAGAAATTTTTTTGCCTTTGAAACTGCCGTCTTCTTTCATTTTTATCCTGCCTTCATCGATCAGCTGTTGCAATAAGCTGGTGTGATGGATCACTTCATAATTGCCACCGAGTTCGGGATATTCATTTTTTAAAATGTTGAAACAATGCGGGCAGGTAGCAACAATTTTTTTGATGCCGTAACCATTTAATACCTGGATATTTTGATACGCCATCATCTGGAATAAAAATTCATTGCCGGCACGCCGTGCAGGATCGCCGGTGCAGGCTTCTTCTTTGCCGAGTATGGCATATTTTATTCCCACTTTATCTAAAATGGAGGCAAATGCTTTAGTGATCTTTTGTGCGCGCTGATCAAAACTGCCGGAACAGCCAACCCAGAATAAAATATCCGGTGTATCGCCGTTTGCAGCCATTTCAGCCATTGTATTCACTTTCATCGGAAAGATTTTTACGAAAGTAGTTGAACTATTTTGAATTTTGAATGATGAATGTTGAATGAATAGTGCATCCATCATTCAGCATTTAAAATAAACATTCGTATTTTCAATATTCCATGATCTACATTCTCTTCCTCGGTTTCCTTGTCAGCTTTCTTGGCCAGTTGCCATTGGGTAATATGAGCTTTACTTCTACGCAGGTTTGCATACAGGAAGGCTTTACCAAAGCATGGGAGTTCGCGATCGGTGTGGCGATAGTTGAAATGATCTACCTGCGTTTTGCATTGACAGGTATGGACTGGATCGTTCGCCACCGCACTTCATTTATTGTATTGGGATGGTTAACGGTAGTAATGTTTTTTGTTTTGGGCGTAATGGCATTCATCAGCGCCAGGAAACAAAAAAAAGAAGAAAAAAAAGCATTGATACTGAATAATAAACTGAACCGGTTTGTATTGGGTTTGATGATGAGCGCTCTCAATCCTGTACAGATCCCTTTCTGGTTTTTATGGACATCCACCTTTATTCAAACAAAAGTTTTACCGGTTAAAGCGGTTTCGTTCAATCTTTTTACAGCCGGTGCGGGTGCAGGAACTTTATCAGGCCTTGCCGTTTATATCTATGGAGGAAACTGGCTCGTATCAAAAATGAAAACCAGTAATCAGACACTTAATAAAGTAATGGGTGTGATCTTTATCATCACCGCCCTGATACAGTTATACCGTATGTTGTATCAGCCATGGATCTGAATATGCTTCTCAATTATTTACTGATAGAAATGATACAACCTGCCTGAAGGCGGCTGGTTTTAAGTATCGAATAAACAGTATTCGTAATTTGCGTTGACAATATATACCTGGCAAAAAAGTTGAGCCGGTTTATTTTGATGCCGCTGCTTATAAAGGGAGCCGCAACAAAACCATTCACATCCGGCTGGCCATCCCGTTTCTGCGTATTTGCAATAATGGTATTCTTAACAAGAACGTAATTATTTTTCGAAACCAATAGCGAACCGCTTACGCCGGCCCCTATATACCATTTTGCCTTGTCAAGCGGATTCATGACGTAGAACGCAGACGCAGACAGGCTTGCGTAATAATCATTCAAATGCGTCTCATAACTCACTCCGCCATTATCAGGCGCTATGATCACTGAATTCACATTGTCAACAGTAAGGCCAACTGTTATCCCGAACCGGGAAAGGTTTCTTTGGGAAAGAAGTGTAAAATCCACACCTGCAGTTGGAAAAAAATTATTAGTTGCTGTTCCGTTGTGAAACTGTCCGTTGGGATCATCATTCGGTGTACTGCTGCAATAAGAAACACCCAGTAATATCCCCCAGCTTCCTTTAAAACTTTTTCGGTCTGCGATGCTGCTCTTATTATTATTCATTTTATCGAAAAAAGCACTGATATCTTCACGCGAATACGAAAGGTTCTTTGTTGAAAGTGCAGCGGAAGGATTTACTGTACTGAGCAGCCTGGTAAGCTGGTCTTTGTACAATTCGTTTTTCCAGAAACCTGTTTTGTCGTAGTTGGGATCATTTTTGTGTTTATCGTCAACAAAAGATTTGATGCCCGTTCCATACACGAGTTCTTCCGGCTTTCCATCGCGGATCACATAAAAAAATGATCGGTCGGGCGTTGTATACTCTCCAAGCGAATAATTGCCCGGTGCAATTATCCGCAACCATACCGTAGCTTCCTTTGTCTGATTATCATCCTCAGGAATTGTTACCGACTCAATAACCGGAAGGAGGTAATGATATTGTATTGTAAACTTTTGATAATTATCTTCTCCGCTTACTGTAAATGCTTTGAGGTCATTAACAGTGTAGGTTACAGTTTTGTTAGCCTTGAATTCGATCTGTGTTGGATTTGCATTCCACTGGCGGTAATTTATCTGTCCTTTCAGTGTATCACCGTTATTTAATACAACCCAGCCATTCTTGAAATTTTTTTGGGCACTTACAGAATAGAAAACAAGACAGGCAAGAACAGGAAGTATCTTTCTCATGTTGCAGTTTTGGTTACTGAACATGGAATATATAAAAAATAATTAATCCACAATAAAGATCATACATCCATCTTTTGAAAAACTCCGGTGTGCATCGCTGTTATCGCCAACCGTATAGATGTTTCCTTTGGTGAGTAAATGTTTACTGCCGTTTGCCAATTCAGTTTCCATCGACCCTTCCAGGCAAAAAATAATGTGCCCCTTACTGCACCAATGGTCAGCAAAATAACCAGGCGAATAGGTTACGAGCCGTATCCGTATTTCATCACGAAATAAAGTTCTCCATTCTGCAAAACCCGTTTCGCCTTTTTTTATTTCAGGATCGATGGTTGAAAAATCAGTAATGGAAAATGGAAAAGGAGAGAAGCGCATGCTTAATTCTTCTGATTATTAACTATTAATTTTAATTCTCTACTGCCCACTTATCCCTGTCATCCGGCGAAAATTTCCACGGTGCAAAATTATTTTCAATATTGCTGAATGTTCCGTTCCATTCCTGCGGCGCATTGCTTTCTTCCATGATCAGTGAACGGCGCAGTTCCAAAATGATATCGAGCGGTGAAATACTTACCGGGCATTCTTCCACACAGGCATTACAGGTTGTGCAGGCGCGCAATTCTTCCACACTGATATAATCATGCAGCAATGTTTTATTATCAGCAACAAACTGTTTGTGCTGATCAATATTTTTCCCCACATCTTCCATTCTGTCGCGTGTGGCCATCATGATCTTTCTCGGGCTGAGTAATTTGCCGGTAATGTTTGCAGGACAGGCAGCAGTGCACCTGCCGCATTCCGTGCAACTGTATGCATCTAATAAATTTTTCCAGCTCAGTTCAAAAATATCCTTTGCGCCAAAATGTGCGGGAGGTGCAGCATCTGTTGGCGCCGTTTCCGGTTTCATTGCATACAATACTTCATTCTGAACAGCGGGCATGTTCTTCATTTTACCTGCGGGCTCCAGCCTTGCATAATATGCATTGGGAAATGCCAGTAAAATATGCAGGTGTTTGGAATACGGCAGGTAATTCAGGAAAATAAATATGCCTGTAATATGCATCCACCAACAGGTTCGCTCAATGGCGATCAGGGTTGTGGTGTGCATGTTTTGAAACAAAGGAGATAATATCCCCGAAAAAAAGAAACTACCTGTCTGGTGATAATGTTCACTGCCGTTTGCCTGCAGCACCTGGTCGGTAGCATTCATGGTTAAAAACAGGCTCATTAAAATGATCTCGGAGATCAGGATATAATTTGCATCACTGCGCGGCCAGCCGTTAAGGTCTTTGCTGATAAAACGTTTGAGTTTGATGATGTTCCTTCTTACTAAGAAAATAATACATACTGTTATCACACCAACTGCTAAAAATTCAAAACCATTGATAAGCCAGTTATAAGAGATACCGAGTAACGGCAGAAATAAGCGATGCGTGCCAAGTAAACCATCCAGCACGATTTCGAGCACTTCGAGATTGATAATAATAAAACCAACATAGATCACCAGGTGCATTACAGCAACCAATGGATTCCTGAACATCTTCTTTTGTCCGAGTGCCAGTAACAGCAGGTTCTTCCAGCGTTTTGCCGGCTGGTCATTGAGCTGTTCATCTTTGCCCAGCAGAATATTACGCCTGATCTCACCGGCCTTTTTGGCAAACAGCCAGCTGGCAGTTGCCAGAAGCGCCACAAATGCTGCCTGTTGTACATAATGCATAGTAATCTGTTATTTTGCTAAGGTAATAGTTTTGTGTAGTTGTAAAAGGGAGTTTTATTGTTGTTATTTTTGGTGATCAAATAATGTATTATGGCAGATAGAAATTATATCCTGAATAAGGAAGGCGCTGAACAGAAATTACACCGTATGTCGCTCGAGCTGGCCGAACACCTGAACGGTGATGCGGCGCCTGTAATTATTATCGGCATCCGCAACAGCGGAACAGTGATCGCTGAAAAGACCGGCGCGTTATTAAAAAATTATATACCCAATAATATAGAAGTGATCTCGCTCACAATGGATAAAGCGCATCCAACATCTGTTGAGCTGAGCAAAAAAATTGATTTCAATAACCTTCATATCATCATCGCCGATGATGTTACCAACAGCGGCCGTACTTTATTATATGCATTGAAACCGTTACTCGATTTTCATCCAAAAAGCATACAGACATTGGTGCTGGTTGAAAGAATGCACAAGCTCTTTCCCGTAAACCCTGATTATGTAGGCTTATCCGTAGCCACTACTATGCAGGAACATATACAGGTGGAAGTGGTGGATGGGGAAGTGGTGGGAGCTTATATAATTTAGAGTCTGGAGTTAGAAGTCTGGAGTTAGAAGTCTGAAGTGATTTTTTACCCAGACTCCAGACTTCTGACTCCAGATTCCTAACTCCTAAAAGTGTATCCAGTTCCACTCCACACCCTTCTTCGAAAAACCAATCGACGGCGTTGGAAATTTGATTGAATTGAAGAGATAAAAAGTTGTTCTCAGGAATTTGCTTTTTGTCCTGATCCGCGTCAGGTCTATATCCGGGGCAATATACCACTGGCGGTAACGGGAAATATCCTGTCTGCTGAATATGATGTTGCCATTATTATCTTTTGCTGTGTTCGATGATCCGCCAAACATTCCATCAGCGCCGTAACCCAAAGAAATATTTAACCAGGAGGGAAGATGTGACTGTTTAAAAAAACTTTTCAGGTTCACACTTACCCAATAGGTTTGGCCGTTATAATCTTTCAGCATTCTTTCAACAAGGCGGTTGCCAAAAAGCTGGTCGGCGCGTTGGTTCAGAGAAGCATCTCCATAATCAATACGGTGAAAAGAAAATTTTATCTGGATCCGTTGTTCATCCCATGCAAGTTGCTGTGAAATGAATGTGGCGCTGCCGGTAAGATTGGCGAGCATATCACCGGGACTGAATCCCCATTCTGCCGAAAAGCCATCCAGTATTTCTATTACAGTTAAAAAAGCGGTACCGCTTAAACCACCGATCCATATACTTTGTTTGCGCGAAGCGCCGGCCCATTTCCACGCTTCCATACTAAACCTGCCGGCTGTATATGCGCTGAAAAAATGGCCGGCCTTATCCATCTGCAACCAATCATTATTATCATTAAAAAAATGAAAAGATGATTGGGCGTATTTTTTATACCAAACATTCGATAAAGCAACCAGGCTTCCGCCATAACCAACCACACTTGCGGCAGTTGCGAGATAGAGGCGCGTTTTGTTATTCGCGGAAATAGTTGGGGGCTGATGTGCAACCATAAGTGAATCCTGCGCAAACACGCACAGGCAGCACAGCAGCGCCGGTATAAGCAGTAGTTTCTTCACTACTTCAAACATACATCACTAAATCAACAGAGTTTAATTGATTAGGTTGAAAATGCAAAAAATATTCATAAACTTGCCGTCTAATCGCATCATCAAATAAAAACCAGTATTATGGACGCTGCCATTCAGGAAAAAGTAAATGTGTGGATCAACGGAAACTACGACCAGGCCACAAAAGATACCATCAACAAATTGCAAAAAGAACATCCCGATGAATTGGCCGATGCCTTTTATCAAAGCCTCGAATTCGGTACCGGTGGTTTGCGTGGCATCATGGGTGTTGGCACAAACCGCATTAATAAATACACGATCGGCATGGCCACACAAGGCTTTGCCAATTACCTGAAAAAAACATATGGCAGCGAAGAAATAAAAGTGGCCATTGCACACGACAGCCGCAACAACAGCCGCTTCTTTGCGCAAACTACTGCCAGTGTTTTTGCAGCGAATGGGATCAAAGTTTTTTTATTTGAATCATTGCGCCCCACACCCGAATTAAGTTTTGCGATCAGGACGCTGGGATGCAAAGGCGGCGTGGTTTGCACGGCATCGCATAATCCCAAAGAATACAATGGTTATAAAGCCTACTGGAACGATGGCGGACAACTTGTGCCGCCGCATGATGGCAATGTGATCAAAGAAGTAGAAGCCATCACCGATGTGAACGATGTAAAATGGGAGGGCAGCAACGCTAATATTACATTGATCGGTTCGGAGATGGATAATAAATACATGGATATGGTGCAGGCATTAAGTGTATATCCTGATGTGATCACCAAACAACACGACCTTAGAATTGTATACACGCCCATTCATGGAAGCGGTATCATGCTGGTTCCCGAAACATTAAAACGTTTTGGTTTTACTAACGTGAACATTGTATCGGAACAGGTAACGCCAAATGGAAATTTTCCAACAGTAAATTATCCCAATCCCGAAGAAGCCGAAACGATGAGCTTTGGTTTGAAGAAAGCCAAAGAAATGGATGCGGATATTTTACTCGGAACCGATCCGGATGCCGACCGCGTTGGCATCGGTGTAAAAAACCACAAAGGCGAATGGGTGCTGATGAACGGGAACCAGACAGCCGTACTCGCATTTACTTATATGATGGAAGCGCGCAAAGCCAAAGGTATTGCGCAGCCGAATGATATGGTGATCACCACCATCGTTACCACGGAAATGATCAACCAGGTTGCCAAACAAAATGATGTGGCATGTTATAATGTGCTCACAGGTTTTAAATGGATCGCAGAAAAAATAAAAGAACTCGACGGGCAAAAAAATTATGTGATCGGCGGAGAAGAAAGTTTTGGCCTGATGATCGGAAACCAGATCCGCGATAAAGATGCAGTAAGCGCCGTTGCATTGATGTGCGAAATGGCGGCATATGAAAAAGCACAGGGAAAAACATTGTTTGATAAAATGATCGAGCTGTATATCAAATACGGTTTTTATTATGAGAACCTGATCAGCATAACAAAGAAAGGAATGAACGGTTCAAAAGAAATTGCCGATATGATGGAAGGGTACCGCAAAGATCCGCCGGCAACTATTTCAGGCGCCAAAGTAACTACGCTGCTCGATTACCAGTTACAGAAAGGAACCAACCTTACAACCGGCGAAACATGGAAGATCGAACTGCCTAAAAGCAATGTGCTGCAGTTTATCACCGATGACGGAACAAAAATATCCGCCAGGCCATCGGGAACAGAACCCAAGATCAAATTCTATTTCAGTGTAAATACCAAACTGGAACGTGCCGAAGATTTTGATACCGTTTTTGCTTCGCTGGAAAACAGGATCAAAAGTATTATTTCAGATATGAAGTTGAAGTAACTATTATTGACACAGAAGGCACAGACAGACACAGTTTTTCTGTGCACATCTGTGTATTCTGTGGCAATCTTTTATTTCAATGTGTAGAATTTTTCGATTTTATTTTTCTGTTCACAATCATCTTCCCGCCAACGGTTACCGTATATTCGTTGTGCTATGAGAAAGTACGAGGATACATACCAGCACAAGGGGCTAAGAAAAAAATTAGCAGGCCTGCTCCGCGAAAAAGGCATCACCGATGAAAATGTACTAGATGCCATCAACACCATCCCGCGCCATTATTTTCTCGATTCGGCTTTTGATAAGATCGCTTATGAAGACAGGGCCTTTGAAATAGCTGCCGGCCAAACTATTTCACAACCTTACACCGTTGCTTACCAGACACAATTATTACAGGTAAAAAGATCAGATAAAATTTTAGAGATCGGAACCGGAAGTGTTTACCAGGCAACCATATTGGCTGAGATGGGAGCATGGGTGTACACGATCGAACGGCAGAAAAAATTATACGATCTTCAGAAAGAATATTATTTCCGCAATAAATACCCCAACATCAAATTTTTTTTCGGAGATGGATTTGAAGGATTACAGACATATGCGCCTTTTGATAAAATTATTATCACTGCAGCAGCGCCATTTATCCCGCCAAAACTGGTACAGCAATTAAAAGTAGGTGGTATGATGGTAATACCTGTTGACGAAGGGGAAACACAACGCATGCTCCGCCTCACCAAACTCGAAGACGGCACTGTGAAAGAAGAAGCCTTTGAACAGTTTTCTTTTGTACCAATGTTAACCGGAAGGAACAGGTAGAACCGGAATGGTTATATTGTATCGCTTTAATTAAAATGCAAAAATTGTCTATTCTGTGGCGAAGCAAAATTTGATAATTTAAAAAATTAACCAATGAATAAACTGCTACAACCCGGCCGCATCATTTTTGCAACCGGAACCATCGCACTGGGTGTTCTTTGTATTTTGATGAAAGATTTTATTGTTGGCCGCCCGCCGGCATGGCCCGCGGATTATGCGGCCATTAATCCTGTATTGGGTTATATAACCGGCATTGTTATGATCATTTCAGGTATGATCATTCTTGTAAGAAAACAGGCAGGCGTTGCCGCTTTGCAGGTTGCTATTTTAATTATATGCTTTTCATTAACCAGGTTATTGCCAAACTTCACGGCCAACTGGCTCGCGGCATTTAAATCGATGGCATTATTCGGCGGCGCTTTAATAGTGGCCTGTTCCTATCCCGCCTATGCAACAAAAACAAACCTGAAAAATGGTATTGTATTTACCGGCTGTTTATTACTCGCTGCTTTTTTTATAGCAGGCGGTTACGCGCATTTTGCATATGAAGCATTTCTAATAGATTTCATTCCTGCCTATATTCCTTTTCATGCTTTCTGGGCGTACTTCTGTGGTGTTTGTTTATTTGCAGGCGGCATTGGTATCATCATTCCGCAAACACGAAGATTAGCCGCATTGCTTTCAGGTATTATGTTACTTGGTTGGTTTGCATTATTGCATATTCCAAGGTTCCTGGCCGATACAAATAATCCCGGCGACAGAATGGGCCTCTGCGAATCATTTACATTCTGCGGTATCTTCTTTGTCTTGGCTGCCATGTCTCCAAAGAAGAATTAGCGGTAAGATAATCAAATCGCGCCTCCGCGCCTTTGTGTGAATATTTGTACGCAAAGGCGCGGAGGCGCGGTTAAATCGGCTGCCTATTGCATTTGCGCTTTTTAGTTTATAGATTTATAGATTAACCAAAACAACCCTGCACATGAAAAAATCATTGGCTCTCCTGTATGGTTTGGTATCATACATGGTATTCCTGGTTGCATTTCTCTACGCGATCGGGTTTGTTGGAAATTTTTTTGTACCAAAATCTATCGACTCCGGAACAGAATCTTCTTTTGCACAGGCTGTACTCATCAATGCGGCTTTACTCAGCGTGTTCGCATTGCAGCACAGCATCATGGCAAGGCCGGCATTTAAAAAATGGTGGACTACCCTTATCAGCCCGGCAGTTGAACGCAGCACATATGTGTTGTTATCCAGCCTCGCATTGTTATTGATCTACTGGCAATGGGTTCCGATGAAAACAATTATCTGGTCAACAGACAATGCATCAGCCGTAATGTTCTGGAACGTGATCTATTTTTTCGGATGGCTTGTTGTATTTCTCTCCACATTTATGATCAACCACTTTGACCTGTTTGGATTGAAACAGGTTTTTGATAACCTGCGCGATAAACAAAGCGCTTCGGGTGAATTCAAAATAAATTATTTCTATGGTATCGTACGCCACCCCATTATGCTCGGTTTTATCATTGCATTCTGGGCAACACCGGTTATGACATTAGGGCATCTTGTTTTTTCAATCACAACCACTTTGTACATCCTGATCGCAGTGAAATTTTTTGAAGAACGCGATCTATTAAAAGCGCATCCTGTTGAATATGCGGAATACAAAAAGAAAGTGCCGATGGTGATCCCGTTCACGGGAAAAAGAAAATAAATATCTTTGATGTGCCGGTAAATTTTTGCCGGCACATTTTTTAACCGGCAGCGCAAATGAATAACCAGAACAAAAAGTATATCCTGCCTGTTATCGTCATCGCTCAATTTGCCTGTACTTCTCTTTGGTTCGCGGGTAATGCTGTGATCACGGATATCATCAAACAATTTTCTCTGGCGCCGGATGCACTGGGACATTTGGTTTCAGCTGTTCAATTAGGATTTATTTCAGGCACTTTATTATTTGCCGTTTTTACGATCTCAGATCGTTATTCTCCCTCCAAAATTTTTTTTATTTGTTCGATAGCAGCTTCGTTATCTAACCTGCTTATTTTTTTCGCAGATGGATTGCCGGTGATCATGCTGTCAAGATGTATGACCGGTTTATTTTTAGCCGGCATCTATCCGGTTGGCATGAAGATCGCTTCAGACTATAACAAAGAGGGATTAGGCAAAGCCCTCGGATGGCTGGTTGGCGCACTGGTATTGGGTACCGCATTCCCTCATCTCGTTCATTCATTCACACAAACACTTTCATGGAAGATCGTGATCTCGGTAAGCTCTTCACTTTCTGTTATTGGCGGACTGATGATCTTTTTATTTGTACCCGATGGCCCGCATCGCGGCCGCAGTACAACATTTGACCTTACTGCATTTGCAAAAATTTTCCGTAACCGTAATTTTCGCCTCGCAGCATTCGGTTATTTCGGGCATATGTGGGAGTTGTATGCTTTATGGGCATTCATACCGGTATTACTCACCACGTACACTGCATTGCATGTTGATACAAATATGCCCGTGTCGCTATTCTCATTTTTTGTGATTGCCAGCGGCAGTATCGGTTGCGTGCTGGGTGGTTATCTTTCTCAATATTTCAGGAACAGCAAAATTGCATTTGTTGCATTGGCCACTTCTTTTATCTGTTGTTTATTATCTCCGTTCCTGTTTCATTTTTCTTTTGTTTTTTTTCTGCTGTTGCTTTTTGTGTGGGGCATATCAGCAACAACCGATTCCCCGCAATTCTCCACCATCGTTGCCAACTCTGCTGCTGCAGAATCAAAAGGAACCGCTTTAACTATTACCAACTCCATGGGTTTTCTTATTTCCATCATCAGCATAGAATCGGTCAATGCATTGAAAACAGTCATTGACCCGGAACATATCTATTTAATTCTTGCCATCGGGCCTTTGTTAGGGTTGATTGCTTTGTCTGGACTTGTTTTTAAAAAGCCTGGAGTTAGGAGACTGGAGACTGAAGTTTAAGAATATCAATGTAAACTCCAGTCTCCTAACTCCAGACTAAAAACAAAAAGCCGCTCAATAAAAACTGAGCGGCTTTCAAACTATTATAAATTTCTTATTGCTGTCCTCCCATCATATCAGTAGCGCCACCCTGGTCGGCCTTGGTATTCTTGCGTTTGAATAACACTGCATCAAACTTACCAAAACGATAGTTGAAGTTAAGACGCAATACCTGCGGATCCCTTCTTCTCTCACTCGTTTGTGTGAAATAGATACTCTCAGAATATGATTTGAAAACCTGCGTACGGAAAATATCATTCATGCTCAACGTTAAAGACCCACTCTGCCCGTTCTTCCATGTCCAGTCTTTACGGATGGCAAGATCAAATCCATAACGCGGCAGGTTATATCCCTGCGAAGTAGACTGCGGCCCGCCGCCGCCAAACATTCCGCCACCGCCACCACCGCGGCCACCCATTCCGCCGCCACCTGAATTTGGCGGGATAACACTCTTGGCCTGGTAATCGCCGCTGAACTGGATAGACAACCCTTTCGATACTTTAAAGGCATTGTTCATTTTTCCAAACCAACTGATCAATGAATTGCTCAGGCTTTGTCCGGGTACGGTTGCATTGATCTTTGAATTGAAGAGGTTCACGTTAACAGTGAAATCCCACCATTTGGTGATCGCTGATTTATTGGTCAGTTCCAATCCATATGAATAACTGTAATCGGCATTGATATAGGTATTGAAATAAGCGCTGTCGCCAGTACTTAAACCATTTTTATCCCTGTACACATAACGTGTGATCAGGTCGGTTGTGTGTTTGAAGAAAACAGTGGCTAAGAAATTCGAACCGCGTTTGTATGCATTGTTATACGATACTTCGAATGAATTGGTGAACTCAGGTTTCAATCCTGCATTACCGATATTGATATTCTGCGGATCAGAATAATCAGGGAAAGGCATCAGCTGAAAGAAGTTCGGGCGGTTCACTCGGCGTGAATAGTTCAGCTGGAAATCCTGTTTCTCATCTATCTTATACGTAACGAATGCACTTGGGAAAAGGCTCAATGGATAGGCAACTTTAAAAGTGGCTGAATCAATTCCTTTTGCATTCAATAAAGTACCTGTATAGTTCGAACTCTCTGCACGCAAACCTAATTGATAGCTCCATTTGCGCACTTTAAAACTATACGTAGCATACGCAGCGCTTACCTCATCATGGAACTTGTATTTGTTACTGATCAATGGCACCAATACATATTTGCTGCTTGGATAATCGAAAGCATACTGATCGCTCAGGTTACTGAAATCGCGGATAGCGGATCTTGCACCGGCTTCAAATTTTGTATCGTCAGTGATCTGGTTCTCATAATCGATCTGCGCAGTATAATTTTTAGTGGTACCGTTCCCTATGGTATTTTGTAAAAGCGCCAGCCCTTTGTTGCTGCCATTAGGGTTATAGGTTTGTGTACCTATAAATGAATTGTTATCGTTCTTGCTCGAGTTATAATTGAAATCAGCCGTGATATCGTGGCCATTCTTTGCAAAATTGTGTTTGTAACTTACCTGTGAGCCTAAGTTTTCAAAATTCGAATGACTGGTTGTGCCGATAATATCATAGTCCGTATATACAGATTGAATGGTTGAATCTACGTGCTGTGTCTGTGCGTTATCAAACTGCCCTTTGTTATAATTCGCTGCAATAGAGAATGTGTTCCTGTTATCTACAAAATAATCAAGGCCGCCGCGGAAGAATCCAAAATATCCTGTGTTCTCGCCATGTGTGGTATTGTACACATTGCTTGGCGGTACAAGGATATTATCCCTGTTGGTGATACCATCAGAGATCGATTTACGCTGGTTATAATTCGCACTCAGTGAAAAATTGATCTTGCTCTGGCGCATATTGATATCGCCGCCGAAATTTGTTTTGCCGCGCGAATCAACACCCGTTCTGATACTGCCGTTATAACCTGTTTTTTTATTCTTCTTTAAAACGATATTCAGAATACCTGCATTACCGCCCGATGCATCATATTTAGCGCCGGGGTTGGTAATGAGTTCTACTTTGTCAATGATATCAGCCGGGATCTGGTCAAGCGTTAACGTGGTCGGGCGGTTATCAATAAAAATCGTTGGCGCTGCATTGCGCAGTGTAACGTTGCCATCAATATCCACATTCAGCGACGGGATGCTTTTCATGATCTCGGTAGCTGTTTGCCCTGTGCTTACGAGGTTCTTATCAACATTGAATATTTTCCTGTCGATACCCAGTTCAAACTGTGGCCTTGAAGAAGCCGTAACGGTTACGTTTCCAAGATTGGCAGCGTCTTCTTCCATTTTAATATTGCCAAGGTCTTTATCAGCCAAACTCAGCAATTGCTGTGCACCGCCGCCGGGCTGTCCGCCACCGGCTGCATTCGCACCGCCGCCCTGCGGAAGTTTGATGCCAAAGCTTACAGGTTTGTCAATTGATTTATAACCAAGGGAACTGAGCTTCAGTTTATAATTGCCAAAAACAGGAAGGTTATCAAAACTAAAATCCCCGTTCGCCTTGGTGATTAAAGTACCCAGAACCGCATCCTTCATTTTCTTGGTGGCAGTATCAAATTTATTTCCGGTCAGAAGCACGGTTACTGATTCCATGCCTTTGTTTGTTTTGCTGTCAACGATCTTTCCATAAAAATGGCCGATGTTCATATTTTGGCCACCGCCACCCTGGCGTCCGCCGGCCGGTGGCTGCGAAAAAGCGGCAAAGCACAAAAGATTCAAAACAGTAATAGATAAAATTTTTCTCATGATCATTTAAGTGTATATTATATTATGCAAATTTGCGATGTCGTTTTTTCGACGCCCTTTTTCATTATACAAACGGTAATATGGCAAATCTGAATGGGCAAAGTTGCTCTGCCACAGCCATGATTTGTCTTTTTTGTCGGTGATCGCTGCAAAATGGTCGGCAATCACGCGAAATGCTCCTCAATAAGCGGCACTGTTCTGGATATTCCCGGGTTCCCGGTTCCCGGTTTGTGGCAAGATGCATTTGGTTTGGATCATCCAGCAAGACGGAATCGAATTCTTTGATAAATTAAAAACCTATAAGGGGCAACCTTATAGGTTTTATCAGGGAGGACGAGGGGTCTCGAACCCCCGGCCTTCAGTGCCACAAACTGACGCTCTAACCAACTGAGCTACGACCTCCGTTTTTCAGTCGGCAAAAATAAGGCAAATCACGATTACTTGGCATGTCTTTTTCTACAGTTCCTAAATTACCGGTCATCAAAACCTTTGTTAATTGGCGCAAATGGTTGATGGCTAAAAAGGTTTTTAGGTTATTTTTACTATCTATCATGCTATCATGCAAAAATTTACGCAATTTATGAAGAGTAGAAAAGGGTTATTACTTCTTGCCATCATATTGTTTGGCGGATTATTCTTTGCTTTCAGGAGTTCAGGTATTGGCGGGAAAGATATCCTGATGACGCAACGACAAAGGTTACTGACTGAGGTTGGGCGCATACTGGAACAACAGCACTATAGCCCGAAAATAATCAACGACGGTTTTTCCAAAATGGTTTTCAAAAAATTCATTGATGAACTGGATGGGGATAAATCACATTTCCTTCAGTCGGATATCAATGTGTTGAAAAAATACGAAACCACTATCGATGATGAAATTCACGGCACTGTGCCTATTGAATTTGCACCAGCCGTGAGCCTGATCTATGATCAGCGCATTAAAGAAGTGCAGGCGATATACAGGGATATTCTTTCCAGGCCTTTTGATTTCAGCAAAGATGAAACAACTGTACTCGATGGCGACAAGCTAAACTATACCGCAAACGAAGAAGAGCGCAAAGAAAGATGGAGAAAGAAATTAAAATTCCTTACGCTGGAAAGATATGCCGACCTGATAGACCAGCAGGAAAAAGATAAAGACAAGAAAGATTTTGTTGCCAAAACAAATGCCGAACTGGAAAAAGATGCGCGCGCGAAAGTGTTGAAAATGATGGACGATAATTATCAGCGCATCGAAAAAACGTATAAAGAAGAACAGCGTTTCGATACATTCATGAATGTGATCATTAACATGATGGATCCGCACAGCGATTATTTTCCGCCGCAGGAAAAAAGAGCTTTTGATGAAAGAATGAGCGGCAAGTTCTATGGCATCGGCGCAACACTGGGAAAAGACGATTACGGAATCAAGATCACCAGCGTTGTTGCAGGCGGCCCGGCCTGGAAATCAAAAGAGATCGTTGCAAATGATGTGATCACGAAAGTAGCACAGGGATCGGCCGAACCGGTTGATGTTAGCGGTTATGATACACAGGATGCGGTATTGCTGATACGCGGTAACAAAGGAACGGAAGTAAGGCTGACCATAAAAAAACAGGATGGCTCGGTTAAAGTGGTGAGCATGATCCGCGAAGAAATTGTGCAGGACGAACTGAATGCAAGAAGTGCCGTTATACAAAGCGGAAAAGATAAGATCGGTTATATATGGCTGCAGGATTTTTATGCAAATTTTGAAGATCCCAAAGCACACCGTTGTTCTGAAGACGTTGCCAAGGAAGTGATCAAACTCAAGGCGGAAAATGTGGATGGCATCGTGATCGATATCCGCAACAATGGCGGCGGCTCTTTGTATGAAGTAGTAAAAATGGTTGGCCTGTTCATCAAAAGCGGGCCTGTGGTACAGGTGAAAGAAAAAGATGGCAAAGTTGATCAAAGCACCTGGAGGGATAATGATGAATCTGTTTTATATGATGGCCCGCTGGCCGTTATGGTAAACGAATTCAGCGCATCGGCCAGTGAAATATTTGCGGGTGCGATACAGGATTACAAACGCGGTGTGATCATAGGCAGCTCATCTACTTATGGAAAAGGAACCGTTCAGAGAACGATACCTTTCGGTAACCGCAATGACCTGTACAGTACCAGAACGGATCTTGGCGCCATGACACTTACCTTCCAGAAATTCTACCGCATCAATGGTGCATCCACCCAGTTAAAAGGCGTGGTGCCTGATATCATTCTTCCTGATGCATATGAGTATTATAAAGGGCGCGAGAAAGATAATGAACAGGCATTGCCATACGATGAGATCCCTAAAACTTCTTACCAGACCTGGTCGAACAATTATGGGGTTGACAATGTAATAAAGAAAGAAAACGAAAAAATAAAAAGCGATCCTTCACTCAACCTTTTATCCAGCAACCTGCAGTGGCTCTCACAAAACGGAGAACTGCCATTGAGCCTGGATTACAATAAATACCGCGACCGCCAGAAACAAATTACTTCTACCGTGAACCAGGACAATAGCCTGTTAAAGATCAAAGAAGATATGAATGTTTCTGAACTGGCGGTTGATCATGACCTGTTCTATAATAATCCGAATACACAAAAAGGAGAATATTATAAGTCATGGCTGAAAGCATTAAAGAATGACATGCATATTGATGAAACGGTTAATGTACTGAAAGAAATGGCGAAGACACAGGTACAGACTGCTCAAAATAAATGAATATTGTAGCAATTTGAAATTGATTAAAATTTTAGCCGCAGATTCGCAGATTTTTACTGGTAATCTGCGAATCTGCGGCTAACGATTTTTTACTCTAATATAAAGTGATACGATATCAAATAATGCTGCACACGCAAATACGGATTGGAAGATTTAATTGTTGACGAAACCTTGATTGAATGCAACTTGAGAAAAAGTGGTACGCATTGTATACAAAGCCCCGTTGGGAAAAAAAGATCGACAGTGTGTTGATCAGAAAAGGGCTCGAAAGCTGGTGCCCGTTGCAAAAGATAGAAAGGCAATGGAGCGACAGGAAAAAGATCATTGAAGACCCTTTGTTCAAATCATACGTGTTTGTGCGGATCGACGATACCGAACGCGCCAAAGTTTTAATGACAGATGGTGTGTTGAATTTTGTACATTATCTCGGTAAGCCGGCTGTTATTAAAAATGAAGAGATAGACCTGATCAAGAAATACCTTGCTGAGAAAGATGCAAGTATTTTTATCATTTCGCAGGAAGGGTTCAGGGAAGACACGAAAATAAAAGTGAACCACGGCGTATTCATGGGCAACGAAGGAACCGTACTGCGCGGCGGAAAGAAAAAAGTTTACGTAAAACTGGAAAGCCTGGGGCAGGTGATGGTGGTTGAGTTTCCCGCGGAATATCTATCACCGATATAATTTGAAAATGCGGAGTAACTGAACCGTAAAAATTTTATGAAATTCCTCAAACTATATTGGCAATCATATCGAATGTGACAATAACAATTTTCAAATTTGCACATTTTCAAATTACTACATCTTCCACTCCACGATCTGATTCGCCCATTCTTTTCTATAAGGTGTACTGACACGGATATAATTATCCGAATACCCTTCCATCATCCCGTTCTTCTCAAAAATTTCAAATAATACTTTTCGTGTTTGTCCCGCATGCAGATTGGTAAAGTATTGCATCTTCATGTAAGAAAGATTGCGGAGGGTTTTATTTCTTTCATTGCGCACGGAGATGGGTATTATGGGTTTGATCTCGAGCGCTTTGGTATTATCGCGTTCGGAGTAAGTAAAAACGTGGAGATAAGAAATATCCAATGAATGTAAAAAATCGAAGGTCTCTGTAAAGTGCGCATCCGTTTCACCGGGAAAGCCAACGATCACATCCACACCGATCGCGCAATGCGGCATGAGCGTTTTGATCAGCTTCACACGGTCGGCATACAATTCTCTTTTATACCGCCTTCTCATCAAACCCAATACCTCATTACTTCCGCTTTGCAGCGGGATATGAAAATGCGGCATGAACTTATCACTGTTTGCAACAAATTCTATGATCTCATTCGTTAATAAATTCGGCTCGATGGATGAGATGCGGTAACGCTCAATGCCGTTTACTTTATCCAAAGCTTTTACGAGGCCAAAGAAATTTTCTTTTGTATCGGTACCATCATTGCCTTTACCAAAATCGCCGAGGTTTACACCGGTAAGAACGATTTCTTTTACATCATCTGCCGCTAACTGTTTTGCATGCGCCACAACATTCGCTACATTATCACTACGGCTCTTTCCTCTTGCCATCGGTATGGTACAGAACGAACAATTGTAATCACATCCATCCTGCACTTTTAAAAAAGTACGCGTCCGGTCGTTTTGCGAAAACGAAGCGGTGAAACCGCTTACTTCTTCAATATCGCAACTGCAGATCTTTGCAGCATCGCCCTTGGCCAATTCGCTGATGTGCTGAACGATATTGAATTTTTCTGCGGCGCCCAATACCAGGTCAACACCGGGAATGGAAGCGATCTCTTTTGGTTTCAGCTGTGCATAACAACCGGTGATCACCACAAAACTTTCAGGCGCTTTCCGCTGTATGCGGCGCACCAGGTGACGGCATTCCTTATCTGCATTATCCGTAACCGAACAGGTATTGATCACGTACACATCGGCCAGGTCGTCAAAACCTTTTTTTTCAAACCCCTCATTTTCCAATAAACGGGAAAGGGTAGAGGTTTCTGAAAAGTTCAGTTTACAACCAAGTGTGTGAAAGGCTACTGTACGCTTCTTTTCCATATTCGGGCGCAAAGATAAGGGAGTTGAAAGTCTGGAGTTAGAAGACTGGAGACTGGAGTTTCTATTCCAGACTCCAGACTCCAGTCTCCAGACTGATTATAACGTTTTCTTAAAATAGTTAAATCCCTTATCCTCATTTTCCATTTTACAATATAAAAGTTATGTTTGCCAGTCTTAAAAACCAAAACAAATGCAGTTTAAGAAGATCAATAACATAAGCGGATGGGTTGTTTGCCTGATCGCCTGTACCGTATACATTTTAACCGCAGAAGCCGGGGGTAGTTTCTGGGATTGCGGCGAATTTGTGAGCAGCTGTTTTAAACTGCAGATCCCGCATCCGCCGGGGGCGCCCCTGTTTGTAATGCTGGGCCGTATTTTTATCGTTCTTTTTGGTAACGATCCGCTTACTGCCGCCAAAGCCGTAAACATCATGAATGCTTTGTGCAGCGGCCTCACGATCTTATTTCTTTTCTGGACGATCACACACTTTGCAAGGCGCATCGTTAACGTAAAGATCACCGATACGCTTACCAATTCGCAGATCTGGTCCATTATGGGAGCCGGCGCTGTTGGCGCTTTGGCATATACGTTCAGTGATTCATTCTGGTACAGCGCTGTGGAAGGTGAGGTATATGCGATGTCTTCATTCTTTACTGCCATTGTATTCTGGGCGATACTGAAATGGGAAGCGCATGCCGATGAACCGGGTGCAGACAGATGGATCGTTTGTATCTTTTTCCTGATGGGCCTTTCGATCGGCGTACACTTACTTAACCTCCTCACCATACCTGCGATCGTGATGGTGTATTACTTTAAAAGAAGGGATACATTCAATTACGATAAAATGCGCAAATGGTTTATCCGTTTGGTCGGGATCGGTGGCATACTCGCATTCATCGGCGCACTGATAAGTGCTGCGGGCGAGTCTACCGACAATCTTCCGCTTGATGGAACCATGGCCGGCCTGATGGTGATCGGAACGATTATAGCCATTGCCTTGCTGTTCCTTATTGAACGGATGGCTAAAGACAAGAAAGCATATTATGGCGGGATCTATATCTTTTTTGGTATCGGTTGTGTGTTGGTTGGCGTAGTGCAGGTAGGTGTGATACAGTATTCAGTAAAACTGGCGGGTATGTTCGACCGTTGGTTTGTAAATGGGTTTGGCCTTCCATTCTTCACCGGCTTCGCTTTCTTCTTTATACTGGTTGCCGCAGTATTGTGGTACGGTTTAAAATTCGCTGCAAAAAGATCATGGGCCTACCTCCGTTTGGGAATCTGGTGCCTGGCATTTATGCTGATCGGTTACAGTACTTATGTGACCACTATGATCCGCAGTAATGCGAATCCATCGGTTGATATGTATAATGTGGACAATCCATTGAGCCTGGTAGGTTATTTAGGCCGCGACCAGTATGGTGATTTCCCGATCTTATACGGGCAGAAATTCAACGCCGATCCTGCCGATATCAAAAACACCGGCATGCGTTACCAGAAATCGAACGATAAATATATTTCATTAGGCGAGGATAGAAAATACGTGTATGCATCTGATGATAAAATGGTTTTCCCGAGAGTGTGGGATCCAAGCAACGAACAGAACCATGCAGACTATTATGCATATTATCTCGGCATCAATAAAACACGCGATGGAAAATATGAACGCCCTCCGACACAGCTGGATAACATCAACTTTTTTATCGGCTACCAGACCTACTGGATGTACCTGCGTTATTTCTTCTGGAACTTTGTAGGAAAACAAAATGATAACCAGGGCCTTTTTATAGCCAATCCGCGTGATGGTAATTTTATTACCGGCATACCACCTGTAGATAATCTTTTCTTCGGCGACCAGAGCGCCATGCCCGACAGCCTTAAAAATAATAAAGCAAATAATAAGCTCTTTGCATTGCCATTCATATTGGGATTGATCGGTTTATTCTATCAATACAAAAGAAGGGGCGATGACGGAACGGTAAATATGTTATTGTTCTTCTTCACCGGTTTTGCGATCATCATATACCTCAACCAGGCCGGCTATCAGCCACGTGAACGTGACTATGCTTATGTAGGAAGTTTTTATGCATTTGCTATATGGATAGGTTTGGGTGTATTGAAAGTGCGGGACTGGCTAAGTAAAAAAACAAATGCAGTAACTGCTGCTTCAGTGGCAACACTTATCTGTTTGCTCGCAGTTCCTGTTTTAATGGCGCAACAGGAATGGGATGACCATGACCGCAGTAAAAAACAATTACCAAGAGACCTTGCAAAAGATTACTTAGAAAGCTGCGCGCCCAATGCCATCCTGTTTACGTATGGCGATAATGATACCTATCCGCTTTGGTATGCACAGGAAGTAGAAGGCATACGGCCTGATATACGCGTGATCAATTTTAGTTTGCTGGGTATCGACTGGTACATCAATGAACTGCGTTACAAAGTAAACCAGAGCGACCCGATCGATGTGATCTGGACACCGGAGCAGATCGAAGGAAGCAAACGTGATTATGTAATGTACCGCCCCAAAGAAAATATTCCTGAGAACAGGTATTATGACCTGTACGATATGATGAAAAATTATATTGGCAGCGACGACCCTGCGAAGATGGAAGACAGGGGCGGTAATGGAGATGGGTTGAATACATTCCCTGTAAAAAAAGTGTCTGTGCCGGTTGATAAAGCATTTGTGCTGAAGAACGGAACAGTGAATGCAACCGACAGTGTTGTATCTGAAATGAAGTTTGATATTCCAAAAGGCGCATTGGTTAAAAACGACCTTGCCCTGCTGAATGTGATCGCCGCAAACAAATGGAACCGGCCTATTTACTTTACGGGCCCGTCGGCAGAATTAGGATTTGATCAATACCTGCGCAGGGATGGATTGAGTTTCCGCCTGGTGCCGGTGATGAACAGCCGTGTGAACACAGACTGGATGTTTGATAAAGCGATGAATAAATTCGGTTTCGGCAATGCACAGATCAAAGGAGTGTATTATGATGAAGAGAACCGCCGCCACTTAAATACTATCCGTACTGCTTATGCAGAACTTGCGATGGATCTTGCAGATAAAAAAGATACCGTAAGAGCAAGGCAAGTACTTGAGAAAGCCGATAAAATGATGGATCCGTCGAACTTTGATTATGGCATGACGAGCCGCGGCAACCAGCATAACAGGAATTCATTATTGTTCCTCCAGGCCTGCTATATGGCAGGAGATAGTGTGTTGGCAAAGAAAGTAGCAGCATCTGTTAAACTGGATCTTCAGCAGCAGATGAGGTATTATAATTCACTCAGCCAAAGCAGGCAGGATGCATTGTCGGAAGAAAAACGCATGGCAGACAATTACCTGAAAGGAATGGAAGAAATGCAAACCATGTACAATCCGCGTATTACCATTCCAGGCAAATTGATGGCGCCTGCGGATTCGGGGAAAGCCGTGAGTGATGGTGCGAAGAAAAAATAAACAGTTATTAATAGATTTAAAAAAAGCCCGGTGATAAAGCCGGGCTTTTTTTATAGCAATATTTTATAGATGATCCGGGTGTATGTTCTTATTTTTTACTGGCAAGTGAATAGCTCGTATAAACAGAACCGGGTACGCCGGTAAGATTTATAAAAATATAAACGCTGTCATTAGCCGGATAAAATCTCAGGTACTCATAAACAGATGTAGCGACAGGTGATGTTTGATACTGAACTTCGGTACCGTTGTCATGGTTCCATATCATACCATTTAAACTGAATGGGCTATACCAGGTAAATGTAATAATGGTGTCAGCAAGATTCCTTGTAACAGAATTGGGGGTCTGAAAATTATTTATGTAAGTAGACGTGCCGGAAAAATGCCGAGGCGCCACCAACCTTGGATCGCCTTTTACCAGAACCTTGCCTGTTGCGGTATGCGCAACACCCAATCTGTATACAATGCAGGAAATATTGTAAGTACCCATATCCTGGTAAGTATGCGAAGGCGATGTTTCGGTAGAAGTTGTGCCGTCACCAAAATTCCATAAATACGATTCAACATCGGGATAAACCGTTGCCGAAAATTTGATGGGCAGTTTCATTAAAGAATCGGTGATAGGATTGATAGTAATGGTAACTGGTGTGCCGGGGCTGGGCTTAGAACAGGCAATGCACATACAAACACACATGGCCGATAAGATCCCGTAACAAGCTTTCATTTGATTGGATTTAGAGGCTTACTGTTTATGAAATTAGAAAAAATAATTTCAGAATGGTGATTTCCGGCCGGGAAATCGGTAAATCATA
>Ga0206895_1022_pt1 | contig 44685 bp, 31 predicted proteins | sample Alteio_BWOrgHeat_51_FD_152967 | JGI IMG/M metagenome (GOLD analysis project Ga0206895, IMG submission 152967) | Enriched cells from forest soil in Barre Woods Harvard Forest LTER site, Petersham, Massachusetts, United States -... | ecosystem: Environmental > Terrestrial > Soil > Temperate forest >...
ACGTGGCCTATGCCCAAATTCCGATTTGAAGTTGACCTGGGAACAGAAATGCAGGGAGTAGCCTTCCAGGAAGTATCTGGAATGGATGTAGAGAACCAGATCATCGAGTACCGTAAAAGCAACAGCAAGCTTTTTTCAACCGAAAAAATGCCTGGTATTGCCAAGTACGGAAACATTACCATGAAAAGAGGCGTGTTTGTGAATGATAACACCTTCTGGGATTGGCACAATGAAATATCAATGAACGTGGTAAAACGCAGAACCGTTCTGATCAAGCTTCTTGATGAGGATGGAAACGTTACCATGAAATGGCAGCTTAACAATGCATGGCCTACCAAAATTACCAGTACAGATCTTAAGTCTGACGGGAACGAAGTGGCTGTCGATACACTCGAGATCGCGCATGAGCAATTGATCGTAACTAATGGAAAGTAAATATTCTTTAGCATATTATTTTTCATTGTCGTTCAAAGGCGATGATGCTGCATTCCAGGAAGTATCCGGTATTGCGAAAGAAATGGGGGTGGAAGAAGTAGCCTGTGGCGGAGAGAACCGGTTCAAGTACCGGCTTCCCAAAGGCACCACCAGCCAGAACCTGGTATTCAAACGGGCGCTGCTCAACGAAGATTCGCAATTACTGGCATGGTGCGCGGCAACGCTTGATGATGGCCTTGCCAAAGCCATAGTGCCACACGATATAACGGTACGATTGCTGGATGCAGACGGAAACGTTTGCCTTTCATGGACATTCTTCAAGGCATACCCGGTGAAGTATTCACTCTCCGAATTGAAATCGCAGGAGAATGGATTGGTACTCGAATCGATGGAACTCGCGTATACTTATTTCAAGATCGCTTCTGACAGCGTAGTGAAAGGCTTTAAAGCATCTAAATTGTTTAACTGATTATGCCTGTAGAGATCAGAGAGATCATTATTAAAACGGAAATAACCACCGCTAACAGCAAGCAGGCTGTTTCCGAAGAAAAAGAAATGGGTATACTGAAGAAAAAATTACTGGAAGCCTGCAGAGCGATGATCGTAAAGGAAGTCGCCCGCAAAAACGGTTACAAAAGATAAAACAGCATTTACATGAGCGCGAACCTGGAACCTATGAAGATCACAGGGTATACCGATAAAGAATTTCAATCGGTATACAAGAAGCCATATAGTGTTATGATCAATCCTGAATCGATCAAAAGGAGCCGCAGCGTTACTTACAATGAAGAACAACCTTCAGATACCAGTTCCGCTTCACAGAAATACAAGAATACGCCAAGCGAAAAACTAAGTTTCGAGATCGTACTCGACTGTACCGGTGTGGTAAACCTGTCACGCATGAACCTGACCTCTGAAATAGCAACGCTCGAAAATATCATGTACACTTACAATGGCAAAATTCACCGCCCCAATTTCGTATCGATTCAATGGGGTAAAAATTTTAATTTCAAAGGTGTTCTTACTTCTTTTGATACTTCTTACACTTTGTTCAAACCCAATGGTACACCGTTACGCGCAAAACTATCGCTCAGTTTCAGCCAGTATATTTCACCAAAAACATTGGGCAAAAAAGACAACCTGCAATCGCCTGACGTAACGCATATGATGGATGTAGTAGAAGGTGTAAGCCTTCCGCAAATGTGCCAGGAGATATGGAAAGATGAATCTTATTATATACAGGTGGCCCGTTACAACGGGCTTAACAAATTCCGGAACCTGGCAGATGTTACCGAGCTTGTTTTTCCACCCATTATTCAACCGGCTTAAATGGCAGATACAGCTATGATAAACAGCGGCGACCTCGCAACATTCACTGTAAAAGTGGGTGGCAGCGAAGTGCCTGATACCATGCGTATCTATGCTGTACGTGTTGAAAAACGTATGAACAGGATCTCCTATGCAAAGATCACCATACTGGATGGAGAAGCAGATGACGGCGATTTTGCAGCCAGCTCATCCGATACTTTTGCGCCCGGCGGAGAACTTACAGTGGAAGCGGGGTATGATGGTACAAATAAAGTTATCTACTCAGGCATTATCACCCGGCAGGGTTTACGCATCGATAATATTAACGGATCGATGCTTGAAGTGGAGTGCCGCGATAAAGCCATCAAAATGGTAGTGGGAAGAAAATGCCTGACGTTCTCAAAAAAAAAAGACAGCGATATCATCAGCTCCATCATAGGAAATTATTCAGGTATTTCTCCTGAAGTCACTCCTACCACAACCGTATGGCCCGAACAGGTTCAATATTATGTAAGCGATTGGGATTTTATTCTTTCGCGCGCAGAGGCAAATGGCCTTGTGGTAACTGCTATGGATGGTAAAGTATCCGTTGTAAAACCCAATGCAACCACCAGTTCCGTTCTCACGGTAGGTTATGGAAACGGGTTACTCGAGTTCAGTGCAGACCTTAACTGTGTTACACAACTTGGCACTGTAAAAGCAAGCAGCTGGGATTTTATTACACAGGCTGTAATATCAGGGCAAGCCACGAACGATACACCGGGGCCGGGGAATTTATCTTCAAAAAAACTTTCAGAGATCGTTGGCCCGTCTACCTATCAATTACAAACTACTGCACCGCTCGCATCTGGCGACCTCACCAACTGGTCGAAGGCGCAATTGATAAAAAGTGAATACGCAAAGATCATCGGCGAAGCTAAGTTCCAGGGAACGGGTGACGTGTCTCCGGGTAATTATATAACCCTGCAGGGGCTGGGCAGCAGGTTTAATGGCGATCACCTGGTATCAGGTGTGGTACATGATATCTCTGACGGCAACTGGACAACAGAAGCTGCCATCGGACTTTCGCCATTATGGTTTACCGAAGAACCGGATGTAATGGCGCCGCCAGCATCAGGTTTGTTGCCGGGTGTGCGGGGGTTGCTGAATGGCACGGTTAAACAGATGTGTAAAGACCCTGATTCACAATTAAGGATATTGGTAACCGTACCCATGTTCGACCTCAATGGCGATGGGATCTGGGCAAGGCTGGCAAATTTTTATTCCACCAGTACCGCGGGCGGGTTCTTTATGCCGGAAGTAGGTGATGAAGTGATACTTGGTTTTCTGAACGAAGACCCGCGATACCCGATCATACTCGGCAGTATGTACAGCAGTTCCAAACTCAAACCATTTACGGGGCTGGATCCTAACCAGGACAATTCCATCAAAGCCATAGTTTCTAAATCAGGCATATCGATGGAGTACAATGATAAAGACATCATACTCACAATTGCCACACCTGCAAAGAACACATTTGTATTAAGTGATAAAGAGAGCAAGATCACTTTAACGGATGTGAACTTGAACAGTATTGAAATGTCGGCCAGGGGTATCACTATCAAAAGCCCTAAAACGATCACTTTCCAGGCCGATGAAAAAGTGGTGATCAAAGGCACGCAGGGTATACAGGTACAATCTTCAGGCGGAGATGTGGAAACAACCGGTATCAACATTAAAGAAACAGCCGACAGCCAGTATTCGGCTGAAGGAAGTATGATGGCGAAAATAAACAGCGGCACCGAACTCACTTTGAAAAGTGCCATGATCATGATAAACTGATATAATATGCCTCCAGCAGCAAGACTTACCGATTTTCATGAATGCCCGATGCAGACACCGGCCATAGTGCCGATACCGCATGTAGGCGGCCCCGTTACCGGCCCGGGGGAACCAACCGTGCTGATAGCCGGTTTGCCGGCTGCCCGCGTGGGTGATATGTTGGTATGTGTAGGCCCTCCCGACTCAATTGTAAAAGGATCGGCAACCGTAATGATAGGTGGTATGCCGGCGGCAAGAATAGGCGATTTAACAGCTCACGGCGGTTCTATTATGCTGGGGGCATTTAATGTAGAAATAGGTGGATAATCAATTAAGCAAATACGAAACAAATTTTTTAGGATCCGGTTGGTCCTTTCCTGTGTCATTTTCTGTAGGCAACTACGAATTGAACCTTACATCATATGAATCCAATATCAACGATTCCATTGATATCATTCTGCTCACACGAAAAGGCGAGCGTACGCTGGAATCTGATTTCGGCTCCGGGCTTCAACAGTTCTTTTTCAGGAAGATGGATGACACATTACAAGGCGAAATGGCGGATGCGATAAAAATATCATTGCTGCAAAATGAACCCAGGATCTCTGTACAGGATGTAATGGTAGAATATGCCGACGATACCGACATACTGAACGGAGTAGTAAGCATTACTGTGAGCTATATATATAATCAAACAAATACGAGACACAATTATGTGTTCCCGTTCTATATTAATGAAGGAACAAATCTTGATTAACTGACTGATGATAGAAGTAGATCAATATAGCGCCATAAGCTCACTTACACGTTCACTCGTGCCGGGGGATACGCTTGTGGACGGAAGAAGCGAGCTTGACCGGCTTTGCTTTTTATCCGAGTTCGCTTCGCTGATCAATTTCTATGACCATACGAATACAGCAAACGGAAGCTGGAAACCATTTCTGTTAAAAGACCCTGTTTTCCTCCTGGCCCATATTTCACAAACCAGGTTTGATGATATCCAGTCGCGTTTTACGAATACAAGTATTGCGCTTACGAAATTTCTTAAGCATCCTGATGGGCCCGAAACGAAAGAAGAAAAAGAAAGAAGAAAATTCAATGCGATCTATTGCAGCAATAATCTTTTTAATCAACTGTCCGATATCTTCATGCGTATCGAACGCTGGACATATTACATGCAACGTTCGCCAGGTTATGATCTCCGTACCTATGTATTAAATGAAGTAAAGAACAATATCAGTGCATTGCTATGGGCCATGCTTTCCTGCCAGGATTATGTGGCACTGTCATTTCCCCACGAACCACTCGAACGCGCCGAGTATGGGCTTTTTGACGCTTACGATGAGATCACCTGGAAGCAAAGCGCCAACCTGCAGCCATTCTGGATAGTTTTAGGCATGAGCGAACCTGCGGACATTGAGCAGATTGAGATTACCGAAGATATTTTCGATACGCTCGCATATGCATACAAGGCCATCACAAATACGGCCGATCCATTGTTTCGTTTTTTTTATACCATCGTGCAACATGCAAAGCCCGGGTATGATAAAATAAAAGGGTACCGGAGCCGCTATCCGGATACTACGTTGCTGCGCACTTTCACCAGTTTGCTGCAGGTGCAACAGGCAGAGCAGAATGGACTGGCCGGAAAACACCTGCAGTTTTATTATAAAGACATACTTCAGCAAACAGAAAAAAATGCTGCAGCCGATATAGCATATCTCTGCGCAACATTAGCTAAACCCGGCGCCACTTACCGTTTACCTGCAAATACTTTTTTCGATGGCGGTGTTGATGCAAATGGTAACCAGGTAGTATTTGCAAATGATAATGCAATCACGCTGAACCCTGCCACTATCTCAGCATTGTATACAGTAAGCAGGGTAGAGAAGGAAGGCATATCTACATTTTATGTGAACAATATTCCCGGCGCAGGTGCGATACAGAAAGACCCGCAAGGTGCTTTACAATCATGGGATACATTCGGTGGCATCTCCACAAAAGACGCCACACAGATCACAACCGGTTTTGCCATCGCATCACCGGTATTGCTGATGGCAGAAGGAACAAGAACTATTACCTGCGAACTGGATTTCTACAATGCTGTTGATCTGCTTTTTTTTCAGAAAGCCACTTATTTTTTGAGTACCGCTAATGGATGGTACCCTGTTATCATGCCGCCTGGAAGTATTGTTCCCTTTGATATAACACCAATAACACCTATAACGCTATATAAAAAACTGCAATTCACATTCAGCCTTGGCCCGAAGGATCCGCCAATAGACTGTTATCCTGTTAACCCGGAAGGTTTTTTAGCAGACTGGCCCATGTTGAAGATCTCATTTGCATCTTATACCAACCCCGCTGATCCGCCGTTACTGGTATCAGCTAATATCAAAGTGGATGTGAAAGGTCTACAAACATTACAGTTATATAATGATTATGGTTTACTGAATACCAAAACACCCTACCAGGCTTTCGGGCCAATGCCATTGGTAAATAACAGCTTTATGATTGGCAGCAGTGAAATATTCAGTAAACAGCTTAACTCATTGTTTATCACGTTAACCTGGGATACGTTGCCCCCTGATTTTCAAAATTATTACCAGGCATATAACAACTATCTCCAGAATTACAAAAAAAACCAGTCAAACACTATAGCTGCCGGTAAAAAAGCACAGGCTGAAAAAACTAAAACAAAGGGTTGGCTCGCTAAAATCTGGGGTGTGATCGCTAAAATATTTGCACCTGTTATTAAGGTAGTAACCTTCGTAGTTAAGGGTATAGGCAAGGTTATAAAATGGGCTTTCAGCAGCCCTGTTACTGAGGACGGGCCTCCTGATATCCCCTATAATAATTCCTGTTTTACGATCGATTTTTCAGTACTCAGGTTGGGTGCCTGGAAACCGTTTGCTATGTTTAGACACACTCCACCGAAAGGAACATTATCTGTACCTGACCAGGCCGATACAAACGGCAATCCGGAGGATCTTGGTGACGATATCATGCATACACTTCTCTTCAGTACCACCAGCGTTCCGCCACCACCGGCCGAACCTGAAAGTTATGTGATAAGTGATAAAGGTTATTTTGGCAATAGCCATATTAAAGATTTCGTACCTGATGAATCTATTCAGCACACACCGCTAAAACTTACCAATACATCGTCGGCAGGTTTTCTGCGTATGACACTTACCGGGCCCGATCCTGGGTTCGGTTCCGCCCTTTATCCCAACGTGGTTGCCAATATCGCCTTGCAGAATGGATTTGTGATGCGCAAGATGTGTACCGGCCCTGACAATATAGTTAACTCCGCCAATCCGCCTTTTGTTCCAAAGCTTACAAACCTTTCGGCAGATTATACAGCATCGCAATCATACACTTTCACATCGCCCCAATCGACAGGTAATGTGCAATGCTTTGCATATACCGCTGCCGCAACCATGATGGTTTATGATAACACAGATGGACCGTCTGACCAATTTGTTAACGGCATACCACTTTTTACGTCCTGTAGTTATGATGGCGCTTTATTCCTGAGCCTCACCAATATTGTGGTGCCGGCGAATATCGACCTGTATTTTCAGCTTGCTGCAAGTTATGTGAACATGAATGACAATCAGGGTTGCAGTGCAGCAACGAATGATGTTTCTGCGGGAAGCATAACATGTTTTTTTATATCCGGCGGCATCTCTTATCCTGTTACGATACTTTCAGACGGAACCAATGGCTTCCGTTGTTCGGGCATTATTACGCTTTCGATAGAAAATGCGCAGGGTTCAGATAATTTACTCACAAATGGTAATGCCCTGCTGGCGATCACTGCAACAGGTAACCTGGCAGCATTTGGCAAAACCGTTTTTGTGGGCACCAATGGATTTCCGGTGCAACGCACAGGCACTGCATTTATAACAGACAATACATCGCCTGTATTGCCTGCACTTTCCATCACAAAACCGCTGGTATTTATCCCTCAAATAGGAACGATAACACAATTTTTCGCATCCAGCGGCGGAAGAGGGGCAGAAAATGCGGAGCAGATGAACCTGCGTATAAGCAACCGGATGAAAACAAAAGACAGAGCGGTGAGCGTTGAAGATTTTTACCGTCTTATTGATCAGAATTTTGATAGCATATATTATTCACAGGCAGTACGTGCCACAGACGATGAAGTAACAGTGTATGTTGTAAAAGCAGTTGACGACGTAACAGATGCGAACGCTTTTTTGCCACTGGTTACCGAATGCATGCAATTGGAGATAGCTGATTTCCTAACAAAGCGTTCATCAGCGTTTACAGAAATAAACGTATCCAATTTTATACCCGAATACGTAAAAGTAACTGCCTATATAGACCTCATAAGCGGTTATTCGCTGGATGGCGTTGTGAAAGCGGTGGGGGATGCATTGAATATTTTCCTCTCGCCATGGATCAACACCGATCAACAGCAGATCAGTATCGATAATGGCATCAGCGATGTGGAGGTTATTGATTTTATCGGTACAATAGAAGGTGTGGCTGAAGTAACATCAGTATCGTTCGAAACAGGGACAGAGATTGGGCTGTTACAATTAAATACCTGTTTGGTGGGGCCATCCGGTATCATCATGCCCTCGCCCTGTATCATATTGCCTGCACCGAATAGTTTGTTTGTTCCGGCTATTACACACGCTATTTATCAAAACACAAGTGTTGCATGAGTAGTACAGTTTACCATATCGTTGATAAACCGTTGCCGCTAAGTGAAGACTTTGACGGGCTGCGTACCGAAGGGCTGGCCTACATCCAGGAGCACATGACCAATGACTGGACCAATCTGAACGCCAGCGATCCGGGTATTACCATACTCGACCAGCTTTGTTACGCATTGACCGAACTGGGTTATTGCAATAATTTTTCTGTGCCCGATTTGCTTACGCGTGCTGATGGAACACTGGAGATAGAAGATCAATTTTACCTGCCCGAAGATATACTTACCACGATGCCGGTAACAATAGATGATTACAGGAAATATTTAATAGATGGGGTTGATGGCATTGCCAATGCAGAGATCGGAACCGACACGGAAAATGATTCCGATATCAAAGGCATTTATACGGTATCACTTTTGATCGATGATGCCATCAAACTTCCGGATGATTATGACCCTGTTACTGCTGTTGGCCTGTACCTGAATAAATGCAGGAACCTTGGTGAAATATTCGATGATGCGGTGATACTGCAGCCGGTTACTTATTTCATCATGGGTTCTATTGGTATCGATGATGATAAAAAACTGAATACTATTCTCACTGCAGTACAAGCCGTATTGCAGGATGCTATCTTTCCAAAGCAATCGCCGGTTGGTTATGATGATCTTGCCAAAAAAGGCATACCCGCCGACGAAGTATTCAACGGCCCGAAACTGAAGAATGGCTGGATAGAAACCGATGTGTTAGGTGATAAGGCTAACCAGCTTACTGCTTTGCAGGCGGTACAACTTATCAGGCAGATACCCGGTGTTTCATCGGTAACGAATATTTGTTTCTGCACCCCATCCGACAGCACACCAAACACAGCGATCAGTACGGTTGCTACGGATCCAACTGTGTTGTTTGTGGATGTTTTCGCCTCCGCAGAAACCATCATAACAAAATCCGGCGATAACCAGCCCTATCTTACTTTCCTGTATAAAGGAAAAACCCTACGGATTCCGAAGACAACCAAACAGGCGGTATCAACAAACAGCTCATCGGGGCTTAACACAAATATCCTGTATGGCGCTTCGGTAACTAATCAAACACATTTGCCTTCGGGAACATACCGTGATATCAACACTTATTATTCTATCCAGAATACTTTTCCTGAGATCTTCCGTGTGGGTTCTGATACGGTTTCAGACGACGCTTCTCCTTTCCAGGTAGCACAGTCCAGACAGTTGAAAGGCTATCTCACACTCTTTGACCAGGTACTGGCTAACCAGTTTTCGCAACTGGCAAATCTCGGCCGGTTGTTTTCGTTTACTAACGCTATGACCGGAACACCGTCTGATGTACAAACTTATTATGCGCAACAGGATGCATACCAAAAAACGCACCGGCAATATTCAGTTCCTTATATCACATTTGCACCAACTTATTTTTATCAGTCGTTGTATGATGTGCCACATATCAGGCCACTGTTAAAAGACAATAATGCGCTCGGGTATTATACAGAATTTGAAACACCGGAGGTATTGGAGAACAACAGTTGGGAAGCGTATAAAAAAGATCCTTATAACGCATACATCCACGGATTAATGGATCTGATGGAGAATGAAAGCATCAATACAGCCAGAAGGAATGAGATGCTTGATCACCTGCTGGCACGTCATGGTGAATCGCCATTGGTGATCGATACTATTATTAACGGATCTGTTTATTCAGGTGAAAGCACAAGAGATAAAGTGATATTTAAAAGCCTTTACCTGCAGAACCTCGGGCTGTTATCATACTACAGGAACAAGGCATTCAATTTTACTGCCGCTGAAAATCTGTTTCCCCTGCTTCAGGAAAAACCGCGTGATTTTATATCGAACATTTTTTGCGGAGCAACAAAAGATTTCATTTTCAATTCCGAAAAAATAAACCGGATCGAGCGCCTTACAGAAAAAGATTTCACCAATTATTCGGCAATAGAGCTGAAGCTTTGCCTGCTTTTCGGCCTTAAGAAAATCTATCACGACTTTATCGAAGCATCCCTCGCAGAAATTGCTTTCCTGGAAGAGCATGGAGGAGACCCTCAAAAAATAGCAGAGATAGAGAATAACATGAACCTGGCCATATGGATGATCGGAAAACGCAAAGGCATGATCATGGTCGAGACCTCGCTGGTTCGGTTCACAGGAGCAAATGCTGATATGCCAAATGATCGTATCTGCACTCTTCCGCCAAATGAACTGTTGTTTATTTTTCCCTTATTCATGGAAGCTATCGGTAAAGAATCATTTAAGGATCGCGTTTGGTTTTTTCTGCGTACAGAACTTCCCGCTAGACTCGGTTTTTCCTGTTATTTTATCGAAGCTGACGATCTCTCCAGGCTCACCAAAGCATATACTTCCTGGCATGATTATCTGCAACAGGATCTGCATTCAGAATGGATGCATACACGTGCCTGGGCATTGGATTGCAGGCTGAATAAGATCATTCAAAAATATCATCCGGAACAATCATGACAGGCAACCAGCAACATATCGTTTCTAAGGTAACCTGGAGCACTTCTTTTGATGCAAAGGAGCGTGCTGTTGAATTGCAGAACCGCATCAGCAGCTGGGATCTGCAGCACCTGGAAAGAGAGATGGAGCGTGAGCTTGGACAGATATGCCCCGGAGACCAGATATGGAAGATCGATCAATTGGAACTTGATCTTGGCAGCATACATATAGATGATTTCGAATCAGAACTTAACCGCAGGTTTGCGGCATGTCTTGCTGAAAAACTTTCTGATGAACTGATGTTCGCAGGCAACAATGCGAATATCGTTATCTCCGCAACGGACGGGCCATGTATCGATGTATTGAATGCTTTCCTGCTACATGGTATACTGCCATGGAATTATACAGAAACCAGCGGTTCTATAAATGAAATGCTTGCCACACAGCTGGCAGTAGCTTTCCGGGATACGATCGCGTGGCTGAAAGAAGCCGGCGCAACAGGAGAAATGGTGAGAAAAAGAATGGCATGGCAGTTATCGGAAGAGAACCTCAGGGATATTTTGAAAGGGCTTGAACCAAACAACCACACACAGATAATTGTTTTTTCGGAAGAAATAATGAAGATGCAGAAAAAAACAACGGTTGTACAAACGGGTGAAAAGGAATTCAAAAAGAATCTCTGGTTCTGGATACTTAATTATCTCTATGCCGAACGCGGATCTGTGTTCAATAAAATAGCTTTTGTAAAAAGCAGTATCCGGCAGATGGCGGCGCATTACAATATAGCTTACGATGAATTGCTGAAGATGATCAGTAAGGCGCTCAATGTTTTAAAAAATACTACTTCCATTAAACCCGATTTTATAACTATATTGAATGAGCTTGCCGCACGTGAAAAAAGCATTGATCCGGAAGAAACGCTGACTATAGAAGAAGACAGGTGGCAATTGTTTGAAAACTGGTTATGCGGCTACACAACCAAATGGTATACACGTGCAGTATTCAACGATATGGTAGCCGCCCTCTCGCGCGAAGACAAGCAAAGGTTCCGCGCACTTCTGCTGTTGCCCGAAATTACAACTGCACGCTGGCAGAACCTTGCAGGCGAATTCACAGGCTCATCGAGAGACACGATATTATGCGCGCTTGACGAGTGGAATTATGAAACGGTTTCTGCCTGCATCTCTTTTTTCCGTTCGCTTGAAGTTTCCGTTGATGCAAAAATTTTGTGGGCAGCGGGTGTTGTTTTCCTTCAGCAGAACAATGGATCTTTTCACACGGAATCTTTTCTACGGCATTGCCTGGCTGCAATTGAAAAACAAAGCGATACCAATGCAGAAGAATTGTTGATATACATGATGTCGGCAGTAGTGCCGCCTGCTGCAAAAAATGCCCAGGGGCTGGATATCTACCATAACCTATCATCTATCTTCCGTTCAGACATAGAACAAAAGAAAGGCGGCAGTTTCTCATCCTATTTTTATCACATGGTAGATGCTTTGTGCCAATTGCTGGCAACTGCGCCCTTCAATAAAGAACGGTTTACTGCAATACAGCGGTCTTTGTTAAAAAGCATCCGTTTACATCCTGCTGCTGCGCTTTCTGTATTAACAGGCTACAAAGAAAAGAAAGCGCTGCAGAACCTGCTTCCATTTTTGCTTAACCGCGAAGTGGGAGAGTTGTTGATGACGCGTATTGCACCGGGTACAAACACTGCTATATTGTTTCATTTAAAACAGGCAGCAAATAAATACCATGAAGATACCGGCCGCAAATCGGTATGGGCCTTATTGGAAAAACATCTTGATGTGGTTGCGGCACGTTACCTGATATTATATCCGGATAAAGAAGGTGGCCGTTTCCTGAAGCATGTACTGGCGGAAATCTCTTCACTCGCATCCCGGTCTGAATTGACAGAGATCCATTCGTGGATACAACAGTTACCTGATAGTGATTATTTTCTCTCATGCGACCCGGCAAGTTTTTCATTTGAGAAAAAAGAAGCAACAGTTTTTACAAATAACCTGCCACTGCTTTCGCTGGCAAAACAAATGTTGCAGAATAACCCGGAAAATAAATTACTGGTTGCACGCATGCTGGCCGGCCGGTTTTCTGAAGCCGGTTTTACGCAATCGAGAAGATCAGGAGATGCCATTGCAATATACATCATAGAACACCTGCTCGCCGGTGGCGTAAAACTGCTGGAAACACTTGTAAAACAATATACCGGTATATTGATTGCCGCAAACGAGTTTACGGAAACACAGATCAATGGCCGTTTGAAAGAATTGTTCTGGAAATGTGTGCTCGATTATGCAGCGCATAATGGTTCAGCACATGTATTCGCCAACGAATTCCGCTCAGCTGTGCGATATCATTTTGCGCAATCGCTTACCACGCTGGAAAGGATTACCATCTCTTTCAGTACAGGACAGAACCAGAAATATTCTTTACAGCAGGGCATGTCTATATCAGGCAAAGAACTCTTTGTACTCGTGAACCGTTGTCTGGAAACCGGCAGCACATCTGTTGTCCATAACGATACCGTTCTCCAGTTAAACGAACTCGTGAGCGCAGCGCTGGAAGCTGATCCACTACAGCTGCGCCGTATGATCGCTGCATTGGCGATAGATGAAAAGGTGATGGCTTTTTTACGTGAATCTTTTTCTTTCAGCCAGTTTATTTTTATTGCAGGCTACCACAGCCCGATGCGGCAGGCAGTATCGGAGATAGATAACCTGTATAATATTTCCTGTGAATTATTTGATGAGAAGCTGCCCGCCGCCGTATATGGTGAATACTGGAAACAGATATGCCTGCTTATCAAAACAGGCAACTCGTCGCAACAGCAACTGGAACAGCTTGTGAAAATATCATTCCGCGCATTTGCCGTATCGCCTGCTATAAGCAATGCACGCGCTGAACAGGTTTTCAGGAACAATCGTTTTCATATTACCCCTGCTATTCAATCCTTGCTCTCACAGCATTTTCCTTTACTCGCGGGAATAGCAACCGAAGATGGGCCCGGTAAATACACAGAGCTACTGCTTAAGTGGCACGATACCGGTATGCTCGAACAGCTTGTAAGTGCATTGGTCACACGCGCAGAAGCACCGCTTTGGATGGATGTGGAGGAATTGCCCGATGCGGGTGTGTTGCTTAACGAGATCGTGCGGGACCACCCGCTCAGGTTTCTGTCTGCTCTCAGAGAAACATTACTCACCGGCACACAGTTGGAATGGCTGGCCAATACATTGCAGTTTGAAAAAATGTCTGCCGCAATAGCTGCAAAAGAAAAAAACCGCCAGACCTTGTTATCGGTCATAGAAAAAATGCATGCAGCGCTTGCACATATTACCCTAAACGGAATTTCTTCACATGAATTGCAGCAAATACTTTTCAGAAAATTATTTACAGCATGGAAGATGAACAACTGGAAATTATTATCGGCCGCTAATATCTGGAATGAATTGATCTGGGATGTGTGCATGAAAAAAAATGTTCAAAGAAAACAATTGCTGCAGGAACTGCAAAAATGCAGATTGTTATTCCCGCCGGTTTTACAGATGTCGTTAACGGCATCCATGGAACGCATTATACCGGCAGAGAATGCACCGCCGGTTAAGCCGAAAAAAATAAAAACGGAAGACACGAAAAAAAAGACAGTGCTGAAGAATGGGGTCTTGATAAAGAATGCAGGCCTGGTGATATTGAATAGTTATATACCGCTTCTTCTCGGAAGGCTGGGTACACTGAAAGAAGGAAAATTTATAAGCGATGCGGCCAGGCATGATGCCGTGCATTACCTGCAATACCTGGTAACAGGGCAGGAACAAACAGAGGAATGTTTTTTAACATTGAACAAGATCCTTTGCGGTGTCCCCTTAAGTGAAACAATAACGGATGGGATCGATATTCCTGAAGCGCATAAGCAGATCATCGAAGGATTGATCGATGCCGCTATAGGGCACTGGCCATCGGCGGCCACTACAACGGTAAACGGTTTTCGCGGGAACTGGCTGGTGCGTAACGGGATACTTACGGAAGAAGAAGGAAGATGGGAACTGACTGTTGAAAGAAAAGCATATGACCTGCTCTTCAACCATTCGCCTTTTTCTTTTTCAATTATTAATTATACCTGGATGGATAAACCCCTTCATGTAAAATGGCCTTACTGATGAGAAATACATATACACCGGAAACCTGCACAGGGATCGACAGCAGTTAGCACTGCTGCCCAACCCGCATATTTTTTTAATCATACTTAAATACATTTTTATGAGTTCTTACAATGACAATTTGCACTCCAGCGTGGTAGATTCGCTGCAGACGCAGGAACTGGATCTGAAAAAAGTGAAAGCGGCAAGAAACGCTTCCATGTTTACACTGTATTACGCTGAAGGTGCCACCATCACAGCAAGTGAACAGCTGGCTAAAGCAACCATTAAACTGGGTGATAAAACGGATGTAAAAAACCAGGCCGTTGCCGATAGCAATATCTCCAACAACCTGCTTAAATCCTCTACACAGGCAGACCAGTACGTTAAACAATCGGTAACCAATGCATCGGTATGTGCGGCTAATGTACAGGTGGCAGCCAATGCCGTGGTACGGCTGGCCAGCGATCTTGGAAGCGTTTACAGCATTGTGCATGCAGCCGATGCGGGTACAGAACTTTATGTGCTTGCCAAACAGGCCCGCAGCCTGATCGACACTACGGCATATAATGCAGAGCTCGCATCACAGGAGGCAATGGAAGTTTCGATGCAGACTTCTGAAGTATCTTCTTCCACTGTGCTGGATAAAACAAAATCGACCAGCGCTTTCATGAACAATCTGCTGAAAGTGGCTTCCGATGATTTCAATACCGCTTCACAACTGGTGGCTTCTGATAATGCAACGCTTGCTTCTGTAAGCGCAACTGAAAAATTAGCTGAAGGCGACTATGAAGATATCGATGTAGATCAGAAGGCTGCATATGAAGCATATAATGCAACAAACGATGGCCTCAATCTCGCGCTTAGAGCTCAAGTAACATCGGCAGAAAATTTTACCGTTGATTTCTTACGCATAAGAGCGCCTTTCGACCAGGCTATAGGCTATTATCCTGTTGACAAGTACATACTGTTTGTAGTGAAAGACAGTAAGAAAGGAGTATTTTCTCTTGCCACTGCAGAGAGCCTGTTGATTACAGGAAGAGTAGACAGCAGCACAACGCCGCCGCCGGTAACTGCAGATAAAAGCAAAACGAAGCAACATCAATCGACTGTACAATATATACCGGTGATTTTACCAACGCCGGATATCAGCCAGATAGCAGAACCTCATGAGACGCTTAACGCGATCACACAGAAGGTAGATGTTCAGAATGTGATAGTTCCGGGAGCGCCCGATCCATCGTATGTATTATATGATACCGATAACGAACCACTGAAACTCGGTGCAAAGTATGTAGTGTTTATGATGGCTGAGTATACAACCAGCTATAAAAAATTGCTGAATGATTATGCAGATTTTTTATCTGCACCAACAGCTCCTTTTACGTTTACCAATAAGCTGGCTGCTATAAACATAAGTGATATAGTTGTATCAAATGATGTTGATTCACCTGCCCCGATTAGTTTTATATCGTATGAAGATGAGTTGTTTCTTCCGAACGTTGAATACCGGTGTATTTTCCTGCCGGCCTATGCAAATTTTTCGGGCAATCTACTGGATCATTCTTCTCTGAAGGCATTGGATCAGGATGTGGATGATCTCGAACACATCTCTTTGATCTTTGATCCGCGCATTCAAAAACTCCAGCAAGATATTGCGGACATAACATCGCAGCTTACACAACTCCACACCCAGCTTGATGCGCTCAAAAAAAGCGCAAAAAAATCGAATTCCACCGAGAACCAGGAACCGCAGGACGCCCTCAACGCACAGATCGCGCCACTACAGGCGCAACTGGATGAGTGGATGAACGAAGTAAGGGAAGCCCAGGATAATAAAAATGCAGCTATTGCCGCTATAAATACCAAGGATCCTGTAAGCCCGATCGGTTTCCTGTTCAATCTCGAGATCGGACAACAGGTATTGGCCGGAAATTATACACATGCTGTGATACCTATTTTAGATGCAACAGGTACAAAAGTTACTGCAACCAAAAGCAGGAAGAGTGATGATGACACAGGAATATATTTTAATGTACCGGTCTCCAGTGCCACAACCGACAATTTTGGCAACCCGCTGATAGATTCATATTTATATATCCCGGTGATCCTGTCGGTGCCTTCTCCTACAGAATCCAACCCTCAAACCTTTACCAGCAACTGGACGGGTGTAATGGGCTATAAGAAAAATCAATATTTCACATACCAGGCCAAAAAATCTTAAATCATCATTTAAAAATTATTTTATGATAGCTACTAAATCGTCATCCCACATGCAAACCGGGGGTATCCGTATCAAGTACGGTATCACAGAAAAGAAAAAATCGGAAATAGATAACCTGGTACTGCAGGTACTGGATGCCCAGCACGAGGTTGATCAATTCCAGGCAATCGTTACATCGCTTGCACAGAAACTGAATAATTTTCAGGGGTACCTGGCTGTGGCGGATAACAACCGCACGCTTGCGCTGAACAATAAGAACATGAAAGACCAGCTCGTACAAAGCGCACAGGATCTGCAAGCCAATTCCGGTATCGCTTTTGATGAAGTAACCTTAGCAAATGCAAAGAGCAAACAATTAGCCCGCCTTCTGAAAAAAGTAATGGATGAGTTGATTTATTGCGTTGATGTCGTTAATAAACTTTCGAACCTTGTCATCAGCAAAAAAGCCGTAAACCCACTGATCTCCGATGAGCTGGTTACCCTTGTGGGGATAGCTGGCAATGATGCTAACAACGCGGTAGCGCTTACATTGGTAGCACTTAAATCTACTTTTGCAGTACAGGCATCGAATCTCGAGGCAGAAGGCGCGGGAGCGTTGCAGTATCAGCAGTCGATCAGTTTGTATAATGCACTCACGTTTGTTATTCACAAAACTTCGGATATCGTTATTTCCCGGGTGCCTTCAAATATTCCGGTTATAAAGAAAATACCACAATCGATCAGCACATTGCTCGATACAGCTTATGATAATGCGAAAACAACTTTCGAGCAGATGCAGAAAGCATGTAACATCACTACCATTCAGCTCAGCCGTGCAACCAGTGCGCTCAACAAAGCCCAGGTACAACTCAGGTCGTTGCAGTCAGGGCTCAATGCAGCCAATGCCGCAGCGCTCGCTTCTTAAACCTGCAGGCAGGTTCCCTGTTTGGTGGAACCTGCCTGTTTAAACAAACTATCATGGATCGCGTTTATCGGAATTTTTACCGGAACTGTTATTTGCGCACAGGAGGATTCATACCTACCGAACCGCTGAATACCGCTTTTTATCCAGGCGATTTTTTTCAGATAGTGAACGGGCAAATGGTTATGCTGGGCAACATTTTCCGTAACGGCATAGTAGAAGCAGTGGAAACATCTTTTGGCCGGCAGATCAGGCACAACCCTTCATCATGGGTATTCAGCGATGGGCTGAGTAAACCTTATTCGGGCAGGGGCACAGGTCATGGGCCGATAGTAGGTGAATTCGAATTCAGTAAACAATTACTCGCTTTCGAGGCCAGAGGTAGTTTTCTGTTCAAAGGCAACGACCCACAGTCGGTTAAAATACAGAACTGGGCCGAGTTACAGCAGCAGCTGATCATTAAAATGACCCAGACCATTTATTCCTTCAGGGAATTATATGTGGTTACAGAAAGTGTAACATTATCAGACTGGACATTGGCAGTAGCCGGCGCCCCCAAAGCAGATCTTGAAATTGCAACCGATACGGAAAATTTCGGGCTCGTGGATATTTTCGGGCACCATTCAGCCAAAACCATCCAGTCTAAAGACATTGAATACCATCACCGCGAAACCGGCGGCCGCCCCTGTTTTTTCCGCGCAAAAAAACTGGTATTGCAGGATGAGAAACTGGATGTATTTATCAGTGAACTTATCGATCGCCGCGAAAGCCATCACGAATGGGCAGGTTCTTTTTTCCGTTACGACCTGCCGCCCGAACCCGGTTATCTTGTGCGGGATACTGTAACGGCAAAAGCATCCGTGCTTGATATGATGCAGTCAAACCAATTGAATCCCAACACCGCATTATTATATTTCCGGTGGAGCGATGTCAGCCTGGATGATGTTGAAAAATTTTTTCAGACATATGGATATTGAAATAAATATAGAAACACTTAACCTCGAAATTGACTGGCTGGAAAATGTTATAGAGCAGGTGATCATTACTTATCTGTTGCAGGAGGGGCATGAAAAAAACTGGGAAGATATTCCTGTTCCCGACCTCGCAGAAAACGATAGCCCGTATGCAACACTGATCCGTCAGTGGGAACTGGGTAAATATGAACGGCTCGCACTCGCATTGGCTATGACGCCTCACCTGCGCCCGCAGGTATTGGATATTTTTTTAGGCAAGAACCAACTCTACGACAGGCCGTTCACGGAGTTTGGAGGCATTACTGATAAAAGCCATGGCGGGGTACTTCCAACAGGACAAACATTACTTTTCCTGTTAACAGGCAATGATCCGCTTATGCGGACAGAAGTATTGCGAATACTGGGGCATGAGAGCATCCTGCTGAAAGAACAGGTATTAATTCTGCATGATACCGAAACTTACCTGCCAAAATTGAATGGCATACTTGGATTGAGCGATCGCTGGTTGGTTTATTTTCAAACAGGTATAAAGCCTGCCATCGAGAACAGCCCGGAATTTCCCGCACACAGGATCACTACCAACATGGAATGGGAAGATATTGTGTTGGATGATCATGTTAAACAACAGGTAAATGAGATCAATGTATGGCTCAAACATGGCGATGTACTTATGAAGGACTGGGAACTGTTCAAAAAGATAAAACCAGGTTACCGGGCATTGTTCTATGGGCCTCCGGGTACGGGGAAAACCTTAACTGCTACATTGATCGGCAAAACTTCAGGCAGGGATGTTTATAAAATAGACCTGTCGATGATCGTGTCTAAATACATCGGCGAAACAGAAAAAAACCTTTCAAAAATATTTGATACGGCGCAATACAGGAACTGGATATTATTCTTTGATGAGGCTGATGCATTGTTCGGTAAACGAACAACAACAGAATCATCTAACGACAGGCATGCAAACCAGCAAACTGCTTATCTGCTGCAGCGGATAGAAGACTTTCCAGGTATCGTGATCCTTGCATCTAACCTGCGCGGTAATATGGACGATGCTTTTACAAGACGTTTCCAGTCTGTTATCTATTTTGGTATACCTACGCCACAGGAACGTTACCAGCTTTGGAAAAATGCTTTTTCCGGTACCTGCACGCTTGATCCTGCTATTGATGTTCACCGCCTCGCAGAAGAATACGAATTAACCGGCGGCTCTATTATCAACCTGCTCAGGCATTGCGCCATGTCTGTTATTAACCGGAACGATACGGTGGTTAACTGGGAAGAATTGATGACAGGATTGCGAAAAGAATTCAAAAAGGAAAATAAAACACTCCGTTTTGCCAACTAAACTGTGATACAATGCCCCGAAAACCTAATACAGATAAGCATCCGCAGGAGGAATTCTGGCCGGGCAAAGCGCGCAGGGTATCCATAACGCTGAACATTGGTAACTGGAAAAATATCATCAACGAATATCAATGTAAACTTTTTATAGCCTGGTCATTGAACTATTGTGTGAATAGCCAGCAATTGATAATAAAAGGCTATCTCATTACTTCGGACAGGTTATACCTCGTATGGTTTATCCAGCCCGAGATGGTTAACAGGATGCTGATGATCTTTTATGAAAAACTAAGACGTGAGATACACAGGTTTCTTGAAAAACAAAGGCAATCCGGCATCTGCCTCACACCCGAAGCAGAAATGATCGCTTCCGATGAATCCTTTGAAGATCTTTTTGAAAAATATCCATACCATAACCATTACCTGTCGCAGTTGATCTGCGGAGAAAAAATAGACCTGCCTTATTATGATCCCAACCTGGAAAAAGCAAAAAAAGATATACAAGGCGCAGAATTCTGTTCCGTTATTGATTATTCAGGGGCAATAGGCCCGGTAAACATCAGTTTTGAAAGTCAAACAAGCTAACACATCCCATCATTTGGAAACAGCAGGAGAAATATAAGATGGTTGTTTATGAATAATACTGATTCTGATTACAAAATGTAAAGAAGATGAGTGACCACAAAGAACTGCAAAGAAAAACCTTATCAAAAGAAAACGTTGTTTCGCGTAAGGAAGATACAAAAAGATCGTCGCCACGGTTACAGGATAACCGCCCGGTATCTGTTATTCAGAAAGGAAAAATTTTAAAACAAAACATACAAACCGATCCGGTACAAAAGAAAGCAAACAGTACCGGTTTGCCTGACCAGCTAAAGAATGGAATAGAAAACCTTTCAGGACATTCGATGGATGATGTGAAAGTGCACTATCATTCGGGTAAACCTGCCGGGTTACAGGCGCACGCTTATGCGCAGGGGTCGGATATTCATTTGGCTTCCGGCCAGGAGAAACATTTGCCTCATGAAGCCTGGCATGTTGTTCAGCAAAAACAGGGACGTGTAAAACCCACTATGCAAATGAAGGGCAATATATATGTAAACAATGATCCCCATCTGGAGAATGAGGCAGATGTAATGGGAAGCAGGGCACATCAATATAGTGAAGCGGTGGTTCAGCCTAAATCAGTTTCGCCACTGGCAGGAACAGTGATCCAACGGCAAGAAGTGCCGGCGCGGATCAATGGGTTAACACATCTTGTGACAGCAAAAAACGGTTCTATTTTTGAAGGCGCTGATTTCCTCCAGGTAGAACATGGTATGCAATTGGTAATTGATACCGCACAAAAACTTCGCTCACGCAGAGGGCCTAACCAGGAATTGCATACAGAAGATGACCGGAGTGGGCCTCAAAACAATAGATGGTTCAGGGTACTTGCAGTGAACGGCAGGAATGTTCCACCAGATGTATACGTAAGAGCGGATACTATTGAAGTGGAAAATGCGGGAGATATTGCACCCTCACGGGCCGTGGGTATAACCAGGGAAAGGCCCGGAGCGGGTGGAGGAGGCCATGTTATGGGCGGCCCCGTTGGTGGGCTCACCCAGGACGAACAGAGGAGATGGGATGCATTGGGTAGGTACACAATGCTTACTGTTGCTGCCCCTGAAGCAAGGGAGCTTAGTAAAGTTGAGAATTTTGATCATGCCCTATACCCCGCTGCTGCCCAGCAATATATAGATCAGTTTACAATTATCAGCAGGAGACAGTTTCAGAATAAGATCAACGAGATCGCCTTAGGTGTTATGCGTGTAGGCGCATATAGTTGTATCATTTCCGAAGTTGGAAAAAGTAATTTCTGGCTTACAGGTAAAGTGCTGGACCAGGTTAGAAGGCTAGGCGGAAGGCCTCCGATACGAGTGATTTCGTTACCGGTAAAAGAGAAAGGCATTCTGGATAGCAGGACAGCCGGGCAATATGCCGGAAGTTTGGCAGGCGCTGGCCATATTGTATTTATAGATGATGGTTCCTACTCGGGAAGCCAACTTGTTAAGTTTATTAATCATGTTATCGGCACTGCTAATATTCCACATAGTATGGGGTTGGTGGCAAGTACAGACCATGCAACTCATGCAATACGAAGCAGACATCGAACAGGTTTATTGGCAATGCCTCACCGTATCGAAACTTTCGAAGAAAATATGAATGCAGCATACACTGCAATGGGCTTGCCTTTGCATCGTGTAGAAGGCGAACCACCTGATGGGAATGCGCTGGCAGCTCTTCACTACAAGGTTCCTGACTATGCATCGGTGCGCCATGCATTACTCGTAGGCGGCAGCGGACGCCCCGGACCGATCCATGGATATTCTCAAGGAAGAGGAGTGCCTGTCACCATTCACGGAAGATCTCGGCTCGCGCAGCAGGATGGTACAGAGCCTTATAAAACCGAAGCGTTTCTACGAGCGATAGCAGCGACAAGATCTTTGGAAGAATTGGGAATAGAAGACCCCACTGCGCGGCCAACGGCTGCTACTGCCGGGTCAGCTGCGGCATCCACATCTACAGCGTTTAGAGGAGGACGAGCGCCTAGGCCACATAGCAGCAGGGCTTCTGTTTCTATGTCAGCATTAGGGCATTTAGCAGATGTGAGAGAAGAAAACTCCGTTGCCGAACAGCCGGCAGCCGCTGCTGCAGTTTCTACATCCGCTGCATCAAGGGGAGGGCTACCGCCAAGGGCACCTCGTAGGGTTGGCTTTGCTATACCAATTTCGGAAGAAGACGAAGAGTCTAGTGTTGCGCCATCAACGGCCGCAGCAGCTGCTTCCGCAGCAACAACGTCAGGAGGAAGGAGAGCGCCGCGTAAAGGCGTTTCCTTTGCTGATGAATAGAGACACTTTTAATCAATAAGCAAACACAGGGCCAGATCTCTTTTTACCCAATAAACAGGTAAAGCTGATTTCGAAACTCTGCAGGTTGCCGAATGAATTTGATATTTTGGAAGTCGGCACATCATATGAAAGGCCCAGTAACCAGCCGCCCGCTTCAATACCGATATAAGGATATACGGCATCACCGAACCTGTCCCAAACACCGAGGTTCATTGTCTTCACTTTCAACTGGCTGCCTTTCACAGGCAGTTTATATAGTAATCCAGCGGTAAACCTATTTATTTGTCCCTGGTGATCGTAAATGGTACTGACTTGAAGTTCGCTACTATCGCCCAATAACTGCTGGTAACCCATCTGCAGGCTCAGCCTCGGGTCAATGGTGTATGCATTATCACTGTACGCGCCATCCTTTGGCGAGTTAGCATGAAAGTAGCTGGCTCCCGCATAAAATCCAGAGCGATCTTCTTTGATGCTATACTGGAGTCCTGCCGTTACATCTATATAACTACTGCTGGGTACAGGTACATTTTCACCGGATGGGGCCGAAGGCTGGTAACCACCGCTGCCGAACTGTGACTGGAACAGGAATTTGGATACATCCAGCATGCGCCGGGAATAGTTGATGCTGAGTCCGCCGCCAAAATACTGTTTGCCTGCCGCATCTAGTGCTTTACTATAGGAGAATCCTGCTGACACCATATTCCGTTTTAATAAACCGGCATTGGAAGCATCGCTGATCACCATAAGGCCCGCTCCGAGAAAGTCATTCCGGCTGCTGCCTGTATACAGGTTCTTTTCTGCAGATACCATTGCCGTAGTGTATGGCTGCGCACCTGATCCCTGCCACTGGGTGCGATAAGTACCACTCAAACGCCAGTCGCCCACGCCTTTCGCAATCAACGCAGGATTAAGATACATAGGCGAGCTGAAATACTGCGAAAGAAAAGCATCCTGTGCATACAGCATATTCGCAGCACCCATAATTACAATAACGGGCAGCAGAGAAAGAATTCGTTTGTTCATAATAAACAGTTTATAAAATGATCAGATGATGTTTTATAGCCGGTAAAATATTTATCTTATCAGTGTAACCGATCCCTGTCGCTTGACAAAAGATCCGTTGCCGTCATATCCTTCAATTGACCAGGTATAGGTATCCAGAGGCTGTAATATTCCTTTGTATCTGCCATCCCAACCCACACCAATATTGGTGGTTTCAAACAGCATCTTGCCCCATCTGTTGAATATGCGGAAGAACCTGAGCTGTTTTACGCCCACCAGGTTAGGCATCAGTATATCGTTCTGGCCATCGCCATTCGGTGTGAATACGTTGGGCAGGTAAGCCGATGTATTATCCTGTACTCTCACCAGCAATGTATCAACCGTTATGCACCCGCTTGGTACCTTTTGCGATATAAGGTATTCCTGTTCTGCTGTCGCAATAATGGTAGGGCTCGCTACATTGGGTACGAGCAGGAATGTGGCCGGCGACCATTGATAGGTTGCACCCGGTAACTCACGTACAGTTAACGGTGTGAGCTGGTTTTTTACTACATCTGTAACTGGATTGCGTATACCTGGCGCCGCATCTACGGTTGTAATAGGTTTGGTGATGCTGTCTGCCAGGGCAGGACAAGCCTGCGGTATCACTTTCAGTTTTACATTATATGTACCGGTTTGCGTATAACTGAACGATGGCGATATAGCAGTGCTGGTAAGGCCTTTGCCATCATTCCACAGGTAGCTGACCGTTCCGCTGTTTGTTATCGAGGATGCATTGGTAAACTGCAGGGGCAGGTTGATACAGCTATTCACATCTGGCGTGAAAGCCGCTTTGGGTTGTTGCAATTGTGTTACGGTGATGCTGTTAGCTGCGGGAGTTTCGCATCCTGCCGCATTTACTATTATAGCTGTATAAATAGCCGGAGCCGTTATTATCAGCTGCGATGAACTGTTTCCGGTAATCAGCGCCCCGTCCTTAAACCATTTATAGGTATTACCACCGCTGGCTGTAAGTGTAAGCGATGAGCCGGTACAAAGCACGGTTCCGCCTGTTGATGTAATACTACCTGAGGGTAAGGCACTCACTGTAACACCGATAGTGGTAGTAGCGCTGAATGTACCGTCAGATACGCGAACAGTAAATGCATCTGTGCCGCTGTAGCCTGCAAAAGGCTGGTAGCCCAGGCCCGCAGGGGTGATCATGCCGCCATTGGTTACAGCAGTAGTATTAAATCCCGAAAGGCTACCGTGAGCCGGGGCTGTTAGTACTGACCAGGTAATCGTTGTGCTGCTACTGTTATCGAACACGCGCAGGAGTGAGTTAATATCACTCAATGCTGCATCTATGCAAATCGTCAGCCCCTGGTTAGAACCACCTGCAAAATTAGGCCCGGGCGCTGAAAATACAACCTTGCTGCCATTGGTTGTGGCTGTAACCGCAGTGCCCATATTGCCTGCGATGTCTCTGAAAACGATTTCATAGTCGATGGTTCCTTCTTTATCCGTGGCTTGCATAGTATATGCAGCAGCCCATGTATTGTTACCTGTATTGGTTGCACTGATAGTATGTCCGGCAAGTGTTACTGTAGGAGTAAGAACAGCTTCGCTCGCAGTAAAGGTTATGGCCACTGTATTACCGGGGTTTGCAACAGAACTGATGGCATTATTGGAACCAATCGATACCACTGATAAAACAGGGTTGGTTATATCATACACTACTTTACTGTTATCGGTAGTGCCTGTTACAGAAATACCTGCGTTGCCTGCCTGGTCTGTAAAGGCAATACTGAATGGTATACCGCCTTCTGCATCTGTTCCTGTCATGGTATAAGATGCTGTCCAGGCATTGCCGGTTATATTTACCGATGTTATTGTATGCGTTGCGATGGTCATTATGGGCAGTAGCAATGTTTCAGTACCAGTTAAGCTCACTATTACCACATCTCCTGCTTTGGCATAAGCGGTGTTGTTGTTACCGGATGCAATAATTACCGAAGAAAGTGCAGGCACAGTCTTATCGAACACTACACCACTGCTGTTGGTGGTAGCTGAGACGGATACTCCTGCATTACCTGAAATATCGGCAAATGCTATGTTGAATGGAATAGTTCCTTCTATATCTGCAGCTGTCATAGTATAAGCAGCTGTCCACGCATTAGCTGTGGTATTCACAGCCGTGATACTGTGTGCGGCGATTGTCATTATGGGTACCAGTATGGCTTCACTGGCTGTAAAATTCACGGTTATGATATTACCTGGTTTCGCCCATACCGTATTGGTATTATTTGAAACGATCATTACCGATGTAAGCGTTGGAATAGTTTTATCAAAGACCACACTGCTGCTATTGGTGGTGGTAACAACAGTTGCGCCCGCATTACCGCTGCTATCACTGAAAGATATGCTAAGGGGGATCGTACCTTCTGAATCCGTACCTGTCATAGTATAAGATGCACTCCACGCATTGCCACTGATATTGACTGCTGTTATGCTATGCGTTGCAACGGACACTACCGGGGCTAATATTGCTTCATCTGCTGTAAAATTCAGCGTAATGATATTTCCTGTTTTTGCGCGGCTAACATTGGTATTGTTTGAAACAATGGTTACCGCGGAAAGTGTTGGGGCTGTTCTGTCAAATACTACACTGCTATTATTGGAAGTAGCCGTTACTATTGTGCCGACATTAGATGATGCATCGGTGTAGGCAATGCTGAAAGCAATGATTCCCTCTGCATCCGTGGCGGTCATTGTATAGGATGCTGTCCAGTTGTTACCACCTGTATTCACGGCTGATACCGTATGCCCGGCTATTGTTACCGAGGGAATAATATTTTCGTTGGATGAAAAACCCAGTGTTATCAAATCACCGGTTTTGGCTTTTACTGAGTTGCTGTTGGCTGAAGCTATCGTTACCGGAGACAGCGTGGGCGCGGTAATATCATAAACAATGTTGCTGTTATTGGTGGTTCCTGTTACGGTACTGCCCACATTTCCCGTGGGGTCAGCAAATGCGATACTAAAGGGAACCACGCCTTCCGCATCAGTGCCCGTCATTGTATAGGTGGCCGTCCAGTTATTGCCACTGCTGTTCACGGCAGCTACCACATGGCCGGCAATAGCCACAACCGGTGTATTGATCGTTTCACTGGCTGTAAAGCTGAGCGTAACCGTATTACCCAGTTTTGCCAGGGAAGTATTGCTATTATTGGACGATATGGTTACAGGCGATAAAGCAGGCGCTGTCCGATCGAACACAACACTGCTGCTGTTGGTGGTTGCGGTTACTACAGTACCGGCATTACCTGCAAGGTCAGTGTATATGATATTAAATGCTACAATACCTTCTGCGTCTGAGCCGGTCATTGTGTAAGAAGCCATCCAAACATTTGCGGTAGTATTGACTGCCGTAACAGGCTGGCCTGCAATTGTGATGGTAGGTGTATTGATTATTTCGCTGGATATAAAACCCAGTGTAATTACATCACCGGTTTTTGCTTTCGAAGTATTGCTGTTATTAGATGCAATTGTTACTGTTGATAATGTGGGCGCGGTTTTATCTATTGTATAAGTTTCTCCAGAATAAGGAAGCGTGTTGGTAACACCCGGTATTATTCCGGTTGTATTAGCAAAATTCAGCTGAGCTGTCCCATCGCCGCTACCTGTATTTACAGTTACTGTGAAACTGCTGCTGCCTCCGGTTACTCCCGTAACCGTTGCTCCGGTTATAGCTCCTCCCATGGTTATGCTAAAATTTGATGGGGATGGGTTTGCTATTAGTGCAGATCCGAAAGAGAGGGTATAGTCAACAGTATTCGCATTGGTTATGGCTGTACCGGTTTTTGACAAAGCCGTTATGGTAGTACGGCTGGTAATAGTTATGGGATCGCCAACTGCGGTGTTTGAATTGTACTGTGCAGTATTGCTGAGCCCACCGTCATTATATTCAGTTACCATTATCCTATAGGTAGTAGATGGGCTCAACCCAGTTACGCCTATACCATTTGCCGTTCCATTAAAAACGCAGAACCAGCCCGTGCCCGGGATCTCAGTACCTGATCCAAATACGGTATTCGCTGTATAATCCGTTCCTGCCACAGGAGCCGGTGTTCCGGTGTTACTTGCTTTCATAAACACCGCTCTTTTAGCGCCACTACCATTGGTCCAGGAGAAAGTAGTGCTTATACCGGTAAGTGCAGTTAGATTTATAGCTGTTGCCTGTGTTACCGGCGCCGCTATCAATGTATTGCGGTATATAGAAATAGTGGATTGACTGGGCAGTTGATTTCCCATAACAATATCTGGCCTGCCATCACCATTCAGGTCTGTGGCGAGTGTGCTCCATGGCTGAGATGATGCGGGTAGGTCGATCCTCGTTCCGAAACTGGTGGCGCCACCGGTGCTGGTATTGGGATATATATATGTATGATAACCAGGACTCGCATCGCGCGTACCCGAAATCAGGTCTGGTTTTCCGTCGCCGTTCAGGTCTGCCAGGCCAACGGCGATATTAGCACCTGTTACATTGAGTTGTGTTGTGCTGAGATTGGTTAACGCACCGCCGGTTGAGTTTTTTGTATATGCGAAAATTTGGGTGGCTGAGCTACCACCCGCACTGGCTACAAAGTCAGTCAGGCCGTCGCCATTCAAGTCGCCGGGTACAAAACTCCATGGGGCCTGCGGTCCAGTTATTTCGACGGCAGCTGCAAAACTGATGTTGCCGACAGTGCTTGTATTGCGAAGCAAGACGACCTTGCCAGGCGAGCCGTTAATATCACGGCCGGCAATGATATCGAGTTTGCCATCATTATCAATATCAGCCAGGGCCAGGTTATACAGGGCATCTGTTGCCGAAATCTGGTAATCCTGTTTTGCAGCAAAACTCACTGCATTTATGTTAGTGCTTGTATTGCGAAGAACAGATACGCTCGAACCAAGGTTATTGGAAGTAACTATATCCGGTTTTCCATCACCGTCCAGATCACCCGTAGCGACACCGATGGGGCCCATACCGGTTGCAAAACTTCCTGTAAGCGTAAACGCTGTGCTAAGTATACCCGTTCCGCTGTTCAGGAATACTCCAACAGTACTTAGGTTGAACGATGGCACTACCAGATCGAGCCAGCCGTTCCCGTCAAGGTCTACAATAGAAACATAGCGGGGGTCATCAAAATTAGTTGTGGGTGTAAACACAGTGGGTGCACCAAATGATATCGGCCCACTGATGGTTGATATATTGGGCAGGATGATCAGGCTGTTACCGTTAGAGTTGGTCACAACCAGTTCTGGTTTTCCATCACCTGTCAAATCACCCGCCGCCAGGCCATATAGCTGGCCGGTTACACTGAAAATGGACTGTTGTACAAAGTCTGTAGCAGCAAGCGTGGATTTGTTAGGCGTGAATGCCGGCACAAACATGTTCGGGCTTGAAGTCGATAATGTATTACCTCGATTCAGTACTGATATCGGTCCATACGAAGCGTTTATCGGAACCTTGGCTGTCAATGAAGTGGTACTTGCTGCCGTAATTGTTGCGGTAACGGTACCAAACTCAACGGTATTATTGGTTGTGGTGGAGTTGAATCCCGTACCATTAATTACAACACTGCCGCTGGACGGTAAAGCGGTCAGTGGAGAGAAGGAACTGATGGTGGGCGCAAACTGTGGTGAACCGCGGTAAATACCGATGGTGGCTGTATTACCGGTAGGCACCAGGATATCGGGTATCCCATCGCCATTCATATCCGTTGTAATAATGTTGTATCCGAGTGCCGCATCGCCTGAAGCATACTCGATGGGCGAACTGAAACTGATATTGTCTCCCACACTTGTATTGTACAATACGGCGATCCGGAACCTGGAACCTGCTGTTCCGAAATCCTTGCCCAGGCCGAAGACCAGGTCGGGCAGCCCGTCGCCGTTCATATCGGCTAAGGACGCAGAGGTCTGTGGATAAGGAGCTGTGCCTATCTGTTGGGTCGTAACGCTGAAAGTGAAGCTGCCTATGGTGCTGGTGTTTCTCAAAATAGCGAAGGAAGTGGCATTGGCACTATTGCCATCCGTAACAATCATATCAGGCTTGCCATCATTATTAAGATCACCTACTACTACGAAACTGGCATTATGGAAAGGTGCGCCGGAGCTAAATGCATCAACTGATTGGTCGCTGGCGAAACTGATGGAACCGGGGGTACTTGTATTCTGGTAAAAATGAATTTCGTTTGAACTGCCGTGTGGGGCAATGATCTCCGGTTTTCCATCACCGTCAAGATCGGCCGCTATCAGTTGGGTCGCTTGAAAAAGTGTTCCTGTCATAGTGATTCCGGAACCAACAGTAATAGCGGTTGGCGTGGAAGTAGTATTAGGATATGCAAAAATCTGCAAGCTGGCGTAAGCCGATATTGCAATATCGGGTTTCCCGTCCAGGTCAAAATCGGATATGACTGTGCCGGTAGGGGATAACGCAGATGGAATGATCGAACTGCTGAAACTAAGGCTTCCATTATTTTTCAGGATAACAAATGCATTGGCATCTTTGCCAGGCACTACAACATCAGGCAATCCATCTCCATTAAGATCACCAAAAGAGATCTGGCCGTCAGAGCCTGACAGGCCGCCTGCAACCGTAAGAGTAATCAGGGAACCCAAAGTAATAGTGTTGGTCGTAGTTGTGTTGGAACGGATGTACACTTTGTTATCGCCAGGGCTGCCGCTTGTCATGACCAGGTCGGGTTTTCCGTCATTGTTGAGGTCTTCTGCACCCATACTGTATAACCTTGGAGATATACCGCTAACAAGATTAGCCTGAAAGGTCACATCAGCAGCAATGAGCCCGGGTTTATTGGGAGAGAATACCGGTGTGAAGAACTGGGAACCTGTTGCTGAGAGATTGGTTCCAAGGTTAAGAACATTGATGCGGCCATAAACAGCGCCTGTAGGTACGGTCACGCTAAGGTTGGTGGCCGAAGCGGCAGTAACAGTTGCTTTTACGGTACCGAAGAAAACAATATTGTTTGCAGGAGTGGTATTGAAATTAGTTCCTGCAATAGTTACCGTTGCACCAACCGAAGCGCTTGTTGGTGAAATAGAACCGATAGTTGGCTGTGCAAAGGCTTTTTGCGAAAAAAATATTGTCAGGAACAAACAGGATACTATCACCCTGCCTGCCCTGGTATTCTGGATATGGATTAAGAGATTCATAAGCGGGTCAGTTTTGGGTTTTGGTTTTTAATGATCTGCATGGAGATATTTTTCCCTTTGGATGCGTCAAGCTCTTTCATTTTCAGGTCGTACCAGAGCCAGATGAATATCAGCGCCAGTATAAAAGCCAGTATAAGGGCTATGAGTGTGATCGTTGCAGTAGATGGCTTTAGCCTCATAACAGTATCGGGTTGCTTTATGAGCTAAAGTTTCCGAACTAAGCGAGGGTTTTGCAAATTTTCAGCGTGAGAATGTCGTGACAGCGGGTGTGACAAAAGCGTGATAATGTATGATGGTAGTGGCAATCAATCGTGAGTCGTCAGTTGTGGATCGTGAGTTCACTGATGACAATTCACGACTGACGGCTCACGATCAGATATGCATGATGATATCTTCAAGGCTTGTTTCTTCTCCAAGGTTCAATTTTTTCTTTACCCGGCTCCGCAACTGGCGAATGGCATCCGTTCCGATACCGAGCATGGCAGCCATTTCTTTACCGGATAAGCTGAGTTTGCTCAGCACGATAAACCTGGTTTCAGCGGGTGTAAGACCGGGTATCTTTTCTTTGAGGCGCTCGAGAAAGCCGGGATGCGCTTTTTCAAAAAGGTCGCGGAAATATTCCCAGTCGCTGTCGGTGAGTATGGTGCTGTGTCTTAACTGCTGGAGGGTTTCATTGGTTTCATTGCCATGCTGTTGTTCGAGCAGCTCGAGCAGTGCATTTTTTTCGGATATATTTCTGGCAAAATCGCTTAGTTGTTTCGATGCTGTTTTCAACTCCTCGTTCTGCAGCCGGTATTTTTTCCGTTGTTCTTTATAGATATATATGGCAATGCCCATCAGCAGCAGCACAATGCCAATTAATATATCTCTCTCCAGCATATTAAGCTTTCTCTGGTTCTCGATGCTATCCATATCCGACCGGTATTTTTCCAGGTCTACTTTCTGCCTCGCCCGCAATAGCTGGAGGGCATTAAGTTTGCGCGCCATACTGTCTTTTACATATAAGGCAGAATCAAGGTACCTCGTAGCAAGCGCAGTACTTCCTTCGGCGGCATAGAGTTTAGATAAAAGGGGATACAATGACTGTAAACGCTGGTACTGGCCAGATCGGTATACATATTGCCTTGCATTTGACAATTCATGATCTGCTTTGAACAGGTTGCCCCGCTGCAAGCTGATATCTCCCAATACCATAAGAGATCCGGAAGCAAGCCCCCAGTCTGTATTTTTCAATGCAATCGTTACATCTTTTTCGAGTAACGGCACAGCAATATCGAACTGTCTGCGGAGAAATGCATTGTATCCAAGGTTGCCGCTGCTGATTCCCTGCCAGGCATCGTTGTTTTCTTTAACAGCCAGTGCATGGGCTCCCTTCAAATAATAATCCGATGAATCAAGTCTGCCAAGTTTCTGGTAAGAAAGCCCCAATGTATTGAGAATGATAATGCGTAAAGCCGGCGGATACAACTTAAACGGTGGTTCGGCCTCAAGTGCCAACCGGTTATACCTGATGGACTCTTCAAAATCATTAAATACATAGTATTCATCTGCCATCTGATACAGGCAGTTCTGTTTATGCGGGAATTCGTTAGGAGAAAGATCCTTAATAAGGTTATAAACACGCTGATGATGTTCGAAAGCCACTTCATAATGATTCAGCGTAGTGAAATTATACAGCGCTGCCATATTCTCTGCAAGCGCTTCTGCCCAAACTTTCTTTCTTTGGATGGCTTCTTTTTTTACGCTGTCTAAAATTGCCAATACTTTTCGAGGCGGAAAATATTGCCGGTAATAAAAATAATGTGCATATAAAAGAGAGACTTCCATCTGCAAGTCGTCATCGTGATGTTGATTGGCAACCTGCCGGATGCTGTCGATCTTTGCGAAAATAACAGCTGAGTCTTCATATTGTAATGTAGAATGATAAAAGGGCAGTAATAGCTTAATTCTTTGTGCAGAGGTTTTGGATGCAAGATATTCATAACGGTTCTGCGCCAGGCCTGTGAAGGAAAGGAGGGTAAAAAATATAAGGTAAAAAATCTTCAAGTAGCCTGTATTTTAGGCCCCAAGTAAATAAATTGATCCGGATATCGGAAGCCCTTGATACAAACTTATTTAATATATGCTGTAGTCTCAGGTTAACGGTTATTTTTTTTACTCAAAAGATCAGATGTTTTCCACACACTTCTGCCTGCTGATTATCCGACGTGGCAATCATTGATGAAGACATTTCTTTCTATGATAACGATACGATATCTACAATGTTTGTAAGAATTATTCCTCTTATCTTATGGTTTTTTTGGAGCCGGTGGTTTAGGCAATGGCTGGCCTTCTCCATTGATATCTTTTACGATGCCTCTGTTGCGGCGGCGCGCTTCAGCAAGATGCTTTTCGTGCGCTTTTTTAAAACGAAAATGCAGGAGATCATTTCCGCTTGATTTTACATGTTCCGTCTGCGCTTTTAATTCAGCTGCGGGCGGGCGTTTTTCCTGCGCATTGGCTGCAGTGCCTAAGAGAACGGCACCTAACAGTAACGATATTATCTTTTTCATGATCTATTTTTTAAGGTGAGTATTATAATGGTTACCTGCTAATATCATACCACCCCAATCATCTATCAATCGAAATTTGGATAATTGCCTATTTTAATACGATTTTATTTTTGAAAAGTTCCTCATAGAGGAAATCAGCGGCTGATTGTCCTGCATCGCGCCAACGATCGCGTGTTTTGGCGCTGACAGGGAAGAGGGGATTAAAGTGTTTTTGCAGTTCGTGAGAATATCCTTCATATACTTTAACACTGTTGGGAATATTTTTTTTTGTTGCCGCTTCGTGAATTGCCATGCTTCCATACATTGCCGTGTCTGTGTTTTTATGACCGGGGGCAACCAGTTTGTCCTTACTTCCATATGCACTAAAAATGGGAACGCGGCCATTCTGTAACCAATCGATCTTAAATATTCCTCCCCAGAAATTGACCACTGCGGCAATACCGGCAGGGTTTGGCTTTGCTGAAAATGTTTCAGCCCCCGGCAACCCGGCATAACCGGCTAACTGCAAAGAACCGGTATAAGCCATCTGCAATGCAATGATGCCGCCGGCTGAATTTCCTGCAACAATGATATGGCTAGTATCTATCCTGTATAAAGCGGCATTTTTTTTGAAAAAAGCAACAGCTTCTTCTACGGCCTGAACGGCTTCGTAACAGCCTTTTTTCAGTTCTGCAAATTTTAAAAGGGGATTCTTTTTGCTTAAGGGATAATTTAATCCTGCTGATACATAACCACGCATGCCAAACATCTTACTCCATAGTTGTACACCTTTCGCTTTTTTAGAACCGAATTTAAAACCACCTCCATGCAGCCAGATGATCAATGGCCTTTGTAAAATACTGTCACCGGAAGGTTCATAAAGATCGAACAGGTAAGCATTCTTTTTTGCATGATCGTTCGGAACGTTCAAATAAGAAATATTTTTTTGAATGACCAGTTTTGAAAATACTTCGTCTCTATATCGAACGGGTTTTATTGTCTGGCCATAACCATTCGATGCTGCAAAAGTTAAGAGACAGTATAACAGATATCTGAACATTATTGATCAATGCGTAATAAGAAAGAAAATGCGTTCATATTGAACCTGACAGAAACGAATAAGCTACGTAATGTCCGTGATGCGCTATTGAAACAGGAAGCTTTAGTTGATGGTCACCCTCAAAAATAACCGGATAGCCTGCGGTTGTTTCTTCTATCCTCAGATCTTTGCCGGGGAATAAGTTATTCAGTTTATTCAACAGAAACATCCGGACTGTTTTTGACTGATGAGCAGCATCGGCCTGCTCAATTGCCTGAATACCCCACCAGGTATGCTCGAAATTTTCATCTTCACTTACTACCGTGGCAATCAGTTCATGATGCATCTTTGACCTGAAATAAAAAGCAGCGGACCCGAAAATGAAATTTCCTGAGTAGCAGCATTCGCCTGATGCGCAACCTTGCCATTGTGCATCTTTAAATGAGTTTACTTCCTGCTCTGCAGGAAAGTTGATATGCTGGATGATAATTTTTGTTGGAGAAAATAACAGGCCGGAAGATCCCCGTTTGAGATATTTATAAGCAGATTCTTTTATGGACCATAAGAGCCATACAAAATGCTCAAACGGCATTTGTGCAAATGCCCGGGCATGGTAAAGCTCCTGCTCCGAGGCAGAAAGGATCTTAGTGTAAAAACGGCTGTCGTTGCTACGTTGTTTGTTGATCATGCCTAATGCTATAATATCATTTCCGGCACTTTGCATGTTCAGGATTTTAATTTTTCCTCGATCACATCGATACAATTACCAACCGTGAACATTTTTTCTGAAGAATCGAAATCGATCTCAATATTGTATTTCGATTCTGCATCAATAATAATGTCTACAAGATTGGCTGAGTTCACCTTTAGGTCTTTCAGCAAATTTGTTTCTTCAGTTATCCCTGCCAGCGCTTCTTTATTTTCTGTGTAGGGAAATAATACTTTTTTCAGTTCCTCTAAGATTTCTTGTCTATCCATGTTGATTATATTTTGAAAAAATTAAACAGGTATTCACATCCCCGAAACCAAAATTTGCTTTGGCAATGTGATTGATTTCTTTTTGTATCATTTTTGACGGAATGCTTTCAGGCCCCGTCATGGCTACTATTTCCGGATCCGGATCTTCGATATTGATATTCGGATGTGCGAACTGGTTACTGATCTCAAGAACTGCTGCAACGGCTTCGATGGATCCTGCCGCGCTCAGGCAATGGCCGATCATAGATTTCAAAGAATTGACCATCGGAAAATCTTCGCCTTTTCTTCCAAGCGCTTCTGACCAATTCTGTATCTCCAGTTTATCAGCAGCTGTTGCCGTTAAGTGGCCGGCGATCAGATCAATTGAACCGGTACTGATATTTGCATCGGCCACCGCGTCTTTGATACATCTGATGATGCCACCGGAATTAGGCGCTGTCATAGTTCCACCGCAACGTTGTCCGCCTGAGTTGGTTGCCCCGCCCGTTATTTCTGCATAGATAGTTGCTTTACGTTCGATTGCAAAATCCAGGTCTTCCAGAACAAGCGCCGCAGCACCTGAGCCCGGAACGAATCCACAGGCTGATGCGCTCATTGGGCGGGATGCCTGTTCGGGGTGGTCATTAAATTTTCTCGACAGTATCCTCATTGAATCGAAAGAACCGAATATATAAGGATCTACATGTTCGCTGCTGCCTACCAGCATCCGTTTGGCGGATCCGTTTTTGATGTATTCATATCCCATTACAATTGCCTGTGTACCGGTGGCGCAGGCTGCGGAGTTTGAAATTACGCGGTTGCCCAATCCCAAACGTCCGGATACATATGCTGAAACACCGCTGTTCATGATCTGTTCTACTACGCGTGACCCAAGTTTTTTTGATTCCTTCGCATCAACGCGAACGATCGAGTTCTTGATCACATCCGTATCGGCAACACTACTGCCGAATACGCAACCTGCATCCCAAAGCGGCTGGTCGGTTTCAACTGTAAAACCTGCATCGGCCCAGGCATCAAGCGCTGCTTTAACTGCATAACCGATACCAAGGCTTTTCAATCCATGAAAGATCACTTCAGGTAAATAATTTCTCAGCTGGTTCCAATCAAATTCAGGCACACCTGACACCTGGCAATTGAATTTCAGTTCTTCGTACTGCGGTATGAACCGGATGCCCGAAACACCGTTTTGGATAGCATGTAAAAAAGCAGGAACCCCCACACCATTGGGAGAGATAACGCCTAAACCTGTAACAACAACACGGTGTCTCATATTTTATCTTTTCAGCGTTGTTTAATAAAACCGGAAAAGATCCCTTTTGCAACCAACTCTTTTGATGCATTGAGCATTTGCACGGAACACTTCAACTTATTAAACCTGAAGTATTGTTTCTTAGAGATGACCGTTACCTTTTCGCCGGGTAATACCATTTTAGAAAAAGAAACATCTATCGCAGTGAGTAAAGGAAACACTTTTCCATCAAATGATGCGGGCTTATCTCCCTGCTCTTGAAGGATCAGGTATATCCCCAATACCACTACACCTATTTGTGCCATGATCTCTGTGATGATCACACCGGGCGTTACCGGGTGCCCGGGAAAATGGTCTTCATAAAAAAAAGAATTTTCTTTTAGTGTATACTCACCTTCCACTTCATCCTTACTCAATGATGAAATATTATCTACAAACCGAAAGGAAGATTTGTAAGGCAGATGATCTAAAATATCGTTGTACGTTTTTTTCAAGTCGTATATAAAAAGTATTTTCGTTAACGGCAATGTTCTCCGCCATCTACATGGATCAACGATCCATTTATCCATGCTGCTTCATCTGTGCAGAGAAGATAAATAACGTTGGCCACATCTTCGGGCTGCGTCATTCGTCCAAATGGGTTTCTTATTTTAGCCATCTCAATCAATTCAGTACTTCCGGGTATCCGCTTTAAGGAAGGCGTTTCTGTTATACCTGCCTGGATAAGGTTTGTTTTCAGCCCATGCTTACTAAACTCAACAGCCATATACGTTACAAGGCTTTCTAATGAAGCTTTGGCAATGGAAACAGCCGAATAACTATCCCAATATTTATGCGAACCTTCGCTGGTAAGCCCTATAACCCTTGCATCGAGGTGAAAAAGTTCTTCCTTTAAAAGGATTCTTGTCCAGTCGAGAAGGCTGGTAGCCATAGCATACGTGGTCATTTCAATATCTTCAATAGAAAGCAGGTGATCCTCATCTCCCTGTTTATCTGCCTGTTCATGGATCAAAGGTTTTAAATTACCTCTTGCAATAGAATGCAACAGTAAACGGATGCAGTGCTTTTTATTGACCGATTCATTGAATTGCTGAATAAATAATTCTCTTCCTGCCTTATCCAAAGCATTGATATTGCCGGGAAGTATGGTTACGTTATTTTCAGCGGCTAATGCAATGAATTTTTCTTTCAGTGTTCTTTCAGCAGCAGCTGTTTCGCGATAAAGCACTGCAATATTCATTCCATGCCGGGCCAGTTTCTCAACCGCTGCAAAACCAAAACCACTTGAGCCCCCGAGGACGACAGCCCACAAATGTGAAAATTGTTCGTTATTTTTAGACACTTACTTTTTTTAAATCTGTTTTATATGATAACAACCGGATCTTAAAAGTAATGAAGATAGTGGTTTCTGTATATTTAACCTTAAGGTACAATGAGATACAAGCTGATTCTTTTTCTATTATCTATCATATCCTGCCTGTTTGTTTTGGCTGAGCCAACCTCACAAAATTTTGACAGAGAAACATTCTATACGATCATGGCTGCCGGAAAACTGGCAGATATCAATAATGAATTGCTGGTGGTAAAAGGATCATCGGTAACTGAAAAAGAAGCATACGAAGGGGCTTTATTGATGCGAAAAGCAGGCCTTTTAAAAAGAGCAGACGATAAATTAAAAGCATTTAAAGAAGGAAGAATAAAACTGGAAACTGCGCTTCAGGACGATAATGATAATGGTGAATATCATTTTTTGCGTATCACTATACAGGAACATGCGCCCCATGTAGTAAAGTATTATAAAGAGTTGGAAAAAGACAGCCAGTTGCTCGAGAAGCGGTTTAAAAATCTATCGCCTGTTGTTCAAAAAGCCATTCTTGATTACTGCAAAACATCGACGGTATTACATCAGGAAAATTTTCAACTCCCATAGTATGGTGAATAAAAAAGTGTTAGCTATTTGTTTTACACAAACAGGGCAGCTGGGAGAAATAATCGATAACTTTACCAGGCCACTAACTGCAGCAGGGATCTCTGTTGAGAATATACGTATCAAACCTGTGAAGGATTATCCGTTTCCGTGGACCGGCGAACGCTTTTATGATGTTATGCCGGATGCTGTTTTAGGAGTGCCTGTTCCGCTGGCACCATTTTTATTGAAAGAAACAGCATATGACCTGATCATTTTGGGATACCAATCGTGGTTCCTGTCGCCCAGCATACCTGCGAATTCTTTGTTACAAGACCCTTCATTCAAAACTGTATTGAAGGGTACGCCGGTGGTTACCATTACCGGCGCAAGAAACATGTGGCTCAATGCTTTTGTGGGAATAAAAAAACTGCTGAGAGACAGCGGGGCAGATCATGTTGGCAATATTGCTTTGGTAGACAGGCATTGGAACCCTGTCAGCTACTTTACCATTTTTCATTGGATGCTGGGTGGTAAAAAAACAAAGTTGTTGAATATTTTTCCCTTGCCGGGAGTATCTGATGCAGATATTGCCGGCACAAACAAATTTGGTGAAACATTGCTCACGCATCTTTTAAACGGAGAGTGGAACGGGTTACAGGATGCGTTGGAAAAACAAAATGCAGTGGCGTATAATTATCATTTGATGATACTGGAGGCAAAAGCCGGTTCAAAATATATTGCCTGGGCAAATAAAGTAAACAGGAGTAAGAACAGGGCAGGCTCTTTAGTTGTGTTTAAATATTTTTTACATATTGCACTATTCATAGGGGCACCTGTAATATTGATCGTGGATGCGATCTTTATCAAACCCTTTTCATCAAAAAAGATAAAAGAATTAAAACAATATTACCTGGGCCTCAAATAAATTGACCACTATGCTTTTGAAGGATGTTTACATAACTGATACTTCCATCTTTATGCCCAATGAACCCGTGAGCAGCGATGAAATGGAATCGTATCTCGGGTATATAAATGACAAGCCTTCCAAATCGAGGATGCTCGTGCTGCGTAACAACGGCATCAAGACAAGGTATTATGCTTTGACAAAAGAAGGTAAAACAACACATACCAATGCTGAAATGACGGCATTGGCAGTGAAAGGATTGTTTGCAGATGACCCTGAAAAAATAAAAGAAGTAGAATTATTGTCGTGCGGTACTTCTTCACCCGACCAGTTGCTGCCTTCTCATGGTGTAATGGTACATGGCTGGCTACCTGAAACAAGATCTATTGAAGTTGTTTCACCCTCCGGCGTATGCTGTGCAGGGATGCATGCACTGAAGTATGCTTATCTCGCTGTTAAATCAGGCGAAGTACAACAAGCCGTTGCCACAGGTTCAGAAAGGTTTTCAGGATCGATCGTTGCGAATGTTTTTGAAGATGAAGTGCAGAAGCTCGTAGAACTTAAAGCGAATCCATATATCGCTTTTGATAAAGAATTTTTACGATGGATGTTGTCTGATGGAGCCGCCGCTTTTAAATTATCAGATAAAAAGAACGAGAACGGGCTCAACCTCCGGATCGATTGGATAGAAGGTGTTTCTTATGCGAATGAAATGGAAGCATGTATGTATGCCGGTGGCGAGAAACAGCCCGACGGCAGCCTGAAGGGATACATGGATTTTACAGCTGAAGAGATCAGGAACAGATCCATTTTAAGTATTAAACAGGACATCAAATTATTAAGCGATAACATCATTACACTCGGTGGAAAAAAGATCAAAGAAATTTTTGACAGAAGAGGAATGGTGTCTACAGAAGTAGATTATTTTATGCCACATATATCCAGTGAATTTTTCAAAAGCAAAATTTTTGACCTGATGGATAAATATGGCAATACTGTCCCGTATGAAAAATGGTTCCTGAATTTAAGCAGCATGGGAAATGTAGGGGCGGCTTCTGCTTACTTAATGGTACATGAATTATTCAAAAGCGGGAAACTGAAAAAAGGCGAAAGGCTTTTATTACTGGTACCCGAAAGCGGACGGTTTTCTTATATGTATGCGATGCTGACGGTTTGTTGATAGACCATAGTCCATGGTTCATGGCCGTAAGGTTCTTAATGTGCTTATTACTAACAGTCACAAAACAGCGTGTTACCAGCAGATGTAACGAGGAATTCTTTATGAAGAAAGAAGATGTGCCACAAGACCTTAGTTCTCTTGGTAAGATCACCAAAGAGGTTTGTTATGCAACCGACGGATCAGGTAAATACACCAAAGAGTTGAGCCAGGGATGGGAAGTAAAGATCACCGCATTGGATACTGCATGGAGTGATATTGAAGTACGGATGAATGCTGCCAAACAAAAAGTATTGAACGGAGAGGCGAGCCCATTGCTTTTTTTTATGGAAAAAGCATTGATGGATATTTCTATCCTGGCCGGCTATACGGGCTTTTGGAAATTTCAAATTGCCAGACACATGAAACCGAAAATATTTAAAAAACTAAACGATAAAATATTGCAACGTTATGCTGATGTTTTTAATGTGCGTATTGATGAACTGAAAAGTATGAATATTGAATGAAGATCGATTTTGAACATATCCAGTCCGCACATTGTGAAAATGGCGTTACTACCAATTTATTAAGAAATATAGGCGTATCACAAATAACAGAACCTTTGGCTTTTGGTATTGGTGCAGGTTTGTTTTATGCTTACATCCCTTTGCTGAAAATAAATAATGGCCCGGCTATAGCGTTTCGCACATTGCCCGGGTTGATCTTTAAAAGAACCTGCCGTTCGCTCGGCATCAAAGTATTTAGGCAGCGTTTCCATTCAAAAGAAGCCGCACAAAAGATGCTGGATGCAACATTAGCGAACGGACAGGCTGCCGGCTGCCAGGTAGGTGTTTATTATCTTCCTTATTTTCCGAAGGAATATCGTTTTCATTTTAATGCTCATAACCTGGTTGTGTATGGTAAAGAAGATGATCATTACCTGATCAGCGACCCGGTAATGGAAAATACTACCACGCTCAGCAGTTATGAACTGGAAAGGGTAAGGTTTGCAAAAGGTGCGCTTGCGCCCAAGGGCCAATTGTATTATCCTGAAAGAGGGCATGTGATTACTGATGAACAAATTGCAACAGGCATAGAAAAAGGCATCAAAAAAAATATTAAAAATATGATCGGCATTCCCGCGCCGATCGCAGGTGTGAACGGAATAAGATTTACCGGCAACAGAATAAAAAAATGGCGCGATAAACTGGGTTTGCATACGGCCGGATTATACCTCGCACAGTTAGTACGGATGCAGGAAGAAATAGGAACAGGCGGCGGCGGCTTTCGGTATATATACGGAGCATTTTTACAGGAAGCATTCGCTTATCATCCCAACGAAATTTTATTGGAAACATCTCAACTGTTTACAATGGCAGGCGACCTGTGGCGAACAGCTGCAGTGCAGGCCGCAGGTATTTATAAAGGCAGGATCGGAAGCCAGGAAGACTTTAATGTGATGGGAGATTATTTATTGGAAGTTGCAGAAATAGAAAGGAAAGCATTTGTTGCATTGTCAAAAATTAAATGGCAATGATGAACAATTCTGCTGTTAACATAGAGAACCTTGGGTTTACTTATCCCGGCCAGTCAACTGAACTTTTTTCAGGCCTTAACCTTACGATACCGGCGGGCAGCAGGTTTGGTTTATTCGGGCCCAATGGTGCAGGTAAAACCACCCTGATGAACCTGATGACGGGTTTACTTTCTTTCGAACAGGGGAATATCCTGCTTGCAGGGAACGAAATGAAAAAGAAAGACAGATCTGTCAACAAACTTTTTGGATTTGTTCCGCAGGATCTTTCTTTTTACCAGGAGCTCACGCCTGTTGAAAACCTGCAATTCTTCGGTGCATGGTCGGGCCTTACTACGCATGAGATCAAACAAAGAACCGATGAATTGCTGCAATTGCTTGGATTGAATGATGTAAGGAACAAACCGGTAGAAAAATTTTCAGGCGGAATGAAACGAAGGGTTAACCTGGCAATCGGTGTGATACATCAGCCCGGTATCCTGTTCCTGGATGAGCCTACGGTTGGCGTAGATGTTCAGACAAGACATGCCATCATTCATTACCTGAAGGAACTCAATAAAAAAGGCACCACGCTTATTTACACTTCTCACCAGTTGAGCGAAGCAGAAGACCTGTGCGATACAATAGCTTTGATAGATGAAGGAAAGATCATTGTGCATGATGACCTCAACCATTTATTGGCTGCATATGGACAGAATGGGCTGGAGGGGTTATTCCTGAATTTAACCGGCAAACATTACAGAGACTGACATGTTTAAACTAAGGGCCACCATATTAAAAGACCTGCGCGTTCTGTTACGCGATAAGATCGGCCTTGCATTGATGTTCGGGATGCCGGTTTTATTAGTGCTGGTGATCACAAAAATTCAGAACAGCACTTTTGAACTGGTGAACAAAAATAAAGTAGCGCTTTTATTGGCCAACAGGGATACCGGTAAAATAAGCATGGAAATGATCGCCGCTATTGATAAGATCGGAATGTTTAAACTGGTAGAAGTTCCCAGGGGCCAGGCCGACCAACAACTCATTGACCGCATGCATGCGAAAGATGCATTGCTTGCCTTGATCCTGCCAAAAGATTTTTCTTCCAGAATAAGTGCAAGGGCAAAAAAAATAACCGCAAAGGCACTGAATAGTTTTGGGTTGGAAGCGAATGATACATCCACTGCAAAAACTACGAATACCGATCCGGTTACTTTATATTATCATCCTGTTTTACAGGAAGCTTTCCGGCGTTCGGTAGATGGGGCGCTGCATAGTGCCCTGCAAATGGTGGAAAGCAAACAGGTATTGCAACAACTTTATTTTTCGATCAACGAAAAGCAATTACCCGTTGCTATGGAAAATGAATTGCTGAATAATCAATCACCCATTACTGAAATTCCCGTTTCTAGAGATGGCAGCAGAACCGTACCCAATGCCTCGCAGCATAATGTACCGGCCTGGACGATATTCGCTATGTTCTTTGTTGTATTGTCGTTAGGAAGCGGAATTGTGCGCGAGAAAACAAGCGGAAGTTTTACACGGTTAAAAACGCTGCCAACCAATTATCTTCTCGCATTATTATCCAAGCAGCTAACTTATTTATTCGTTACAATGGTGCAGGCAGCGCTGATCTTTTCAATTGGTGTATGGCTGTTTCCTTACCTGAATTTGCCGGCGTTGAATTTACCCGCAGACCTGTTTGGATTGTTTATCGTTTCATTATTTTGCGGATGGTGTGCGGTAAGTTATGCGGTCTGTGTAGGCGTTTTTGCAGAAACACAGGAACAGGCAAATGGTTTTGGCGCCGTATCGATCGTGATACTGGCTGCGCTTGGAGGGTTAATGGTACCGGCTTTTGCAATGCCTGATTCGTTTCAGCTGATCATTAAATTATCTCCCTTACATTGGTGCCTCGAAGCTTATTACGGTTTATTTTTAGAAGGCGGAACTTTACAGGATGTGTTTGCGAGTATCATTCCGTTAATAGTGATCG
>Ga0206895_1026_pt1 | contig 43023 bp, 45 predicted proteins | sample Alteio_BWOrgHeat_51_FD_152967 | JGI IMG/M metagenome (GOLD analysis project Ga0206895, IMG submission 152967) | Enriched cells from forest soil in Barre Woods Harvard Forest LTER site, Petersham, Massachusetts, United States -... | ecosystem: Environmental > Terrestrial > Soil > Temperate forest >...
GCGATTTCCTTCGCGCTGGTCAAATCCCAGACAGACGTGGAATAAATGATGCCATGCTGTTCGGCGTATTTTTTCAGCTCGGCATGGGTTGCAGCGTCGAATTCCAGGAATTCGCGATGCTCGCCGTAAGTGCGGCCGTAGCTGTTGGGATTGTCGTAGGGAGCGTTGTACTGCTCCGGCGTCAGCAGTTCGCGGGAGCAGCGTTTTTGAAATTTGGCCACGTTCGCGCCGCAGGTCTTGGCCACCACAATCATCTGCCGGGCAATTTCCACCGAGCCTTTGTGATTGCAGCCAATTTCGGCCACAATGAACGGCAATTCAAATTCCGGATTAATCGTAATGGGAGTCGTTTTGGTTTCCATGGGAGAAGTTAGATTAAAAATAGAATGCAGGATTTAGCATTTAACTGATTTCAGCCAGGATTCGTTTTCCCGGTGCCAGGCAATGGTCGCCGCCAAGCCTTCTTCAAAAGTTGCTCCGGGCTGCCAGCCAAGGAGCTTATCCGCCTTAGTAATATCCGCCCGGGTGGCCTTGATGTCCGCCGCCATCGGCGGGTGTCCTTGCACGATGGCTTTCCTGCCCAGGATTTGCTCAATGCGTTGGATTACTTCCCAGATGGTCGTCGGCGAGCGTCCTCCGCCAAGATTGACAATTTCGTAACCCACCGGCTTGGCGGCCAGGATTGTTCCTCGGGCAATATCGTCCACAAAAGTGAAATCGCGCGACTGGGTACCATCGCCCAACAGCTGAATGGGTTGAGACTGCGCAATGGCTTCAATAAATCGAAAGATACTCATATCCGGCCGGCCCGACGGCCCGAAGACGGTGAAGTAGCGCACAACGGTAACATCCAACCCATGCATTTTGTGGTAACTATGCGCCATGAGTTCCGCGGCTTTCTTGGAGGCTGCGTAGGGCGACAGTGGCGTGTTCACGGGCTGCTCTTCCGAAAAGGGCAACGGGCAACCCGCATAGAGCGACGAAGTCGAGGCCAGGACGATTTTCTTTACCCCATGGCGACGCTGACTCTCGAGCAAATTCAGCACTCCCTGCGTATTTGTCGAAAGATATACGTACGGATTTTCCAGGCTGTACGCCACGCCGGCGCGCGCTGCGAGGTTGTAGACGGCGTCAAAACGAAACTCCTTGAACAACTTGTCAATTCCTTCGCGGTCCTCGACATCCACTGCTTCAAAAATAAACCGGCCATTCCCTGCCGACCGTCGACCGCACCGACCGAACTGCGAATGCCGCGAATCCGTACTGGGCCGCCAGTTGGCCTCACCCATCAGCCGCGCCAGCCGGTAGTCCTTCAAGCGCACATCGTAGTAATCGTTCAGGTTGTCTACCCCGACGACTGAGTGCCCTTGCGCCAGCAGCATTTCCGCCACCCGCGAGGCAATAAAGCCCGCCACTCCAGTTACAAGGTAAAGGGCCATAAAAATCAGAGCCAGCGGTCACTGCCGGGTTTGGCGGCGACGACCTGTAATAGTTTCTTCAATTCCTGCGCGCGCGATTTGGGGCAAACCAAAGTTGCTTCAGGCGTGTGTACGACTACCAAATCCTCAACTCCGAGCAACGCGATCAAATGCCCTTGTTCGGTAATGACGACGTTGCCCTTAGCCTCGGACAATGCCACATCGCCACGGGTAACATTCCCGGCGGCGTCCGCCACAGCATGGCGCACAATTGCAGGCCATTCGCCCACGTCATCCCAGTCAAAAGCCGCTTCAAAGACAGCGACATTGTCCGCCTTCTCCATCACCGCATAATCCACGGAAATTTTCACCAATGTCGGATATACAGCCGCCAACGCCGCGGTCAGGTTTTCGCCAGCCTGCAACCGTTTATCCAAATCCGTCATACCGGTGGCAATGGCCGGGGCATACTTGCGAAAGGCGGCTTCAAAATTCGCCGCCTTCACCATGAACATGCCGACATTCCAGAAGTAATTTCCATCGACGATATAGCGTTCCGCCGTGGCATGGTCAGGCTTTTCCACAAATTTCGCCACGCGAAACCAGGGCTGGCCATCCTGTTCGCCCAATTTTTCTCCACGGTGTAGATAACCATAACCCGTGGCGGGATACGTCGGTTTGACGCCGATGGTGACAATAAAATCGTTTTTCGCTGCCGTGGCATACGCGGCTTTCAGCGATTTTTGAAATCCATTCGTATCGTGTATGGCCGCATCCGCCGCCAGCACGGCCAAGACTCCTTCGGGGTCCCGGCGGCGCACCAGCAACGCGCCCAGCGCAGCCGCCGCGGCCGTATCGCGCCCCATTGGCTCGCCCACAATTTGGCTGGCCGGAATCTCCGGGCACACCGCTTGGATCGCAGTCACATGCTCCACATTGGTTAAAATAAAAATTTGTTCCGGCGGGACCAACCCGGCGAGACGCGCCACAGTTTGCGCAATCATCGTCTGCTCGCCGACGATCGAGAGAAGGTGCTTGGGCCGAGCTTGCCGGCTTTGCGGCCAAAACCGTTCACCTCGGCCACCCGCCATGATTACTGCATAGTTTTTGGACATGATATTTAAACAGTTTGCACGCTGGCGGCGCGCCATTCGTGAGCAAATTCGGCGACGGTTTGTCCAGTACAGCCCTGGGCCTGGGCATGGGCGAAGAGCGACTCCAAATCATCCTTCATTTTGCCCACCGACATTTCCGTGGGAAAAGTCGGGCTGCTCCCTGGCATGAGTTCCGACGAATGAATCATGAACATTAAATGTGCCAGTTTCTTTTCCACAGCTTCATCAATCCTCTGCCGCATGGCCACACCGTTATAGCCGTTGGGCCGCAGCCAGTGGTGTCGCTTGGAAAACGCTTCAACCACCAACCCGGTAATATTCGACCGGAGCGTAGCGATCGTCATTGGCACTTCCAGTATGGCATTGGCCGAAAGTTGTGACGCAGCCTTGGTCACATCATGTTCATCCAAATAATAGGGTACATGCGGCGCGCTGCGAAAATCCGGCCCGCCTGCGCCCTTGGGGTCGCCTTTGGTCGAACGCCAATTCACTCCAGGGCAAACTGAGCAATCCGTCACAAAGTTATGCTCGCTCAACCAGCGAACCGTGCTCCCATTCAAAGCCCAGCGTCCGGCGCGGTGGCTGCGCATCGGTTGTTGGAACGTATCCTCCAAAACTCCGGTGAGGCGTTCGAGTTTAGCAAATTGCAATCGTTCCAGGTACTCACCCACGAAAGGATGGTGCTGGTTATCGTCCGGTGTTATCGGCTCCAGCGGTGGTGTATCCCAGGCATGCAAATGCAGCCCCACCTCTCCGGCATTCCGGGCCAAGACATCGCGAAGAAATTCCACACAGGCCGCATCGTGCGCCATTTCCCAATTAACCAGCCAGGTGGGACGAAAGCCGTACCGTTGCGCCAGTTCCTGAAAGCCCGGCAACCACGCCGCATTACGCGTGGTCGTAGTCCGCGCACGGGCCCAGACGTTGTCGCCCTCGGTATCCACGGTGATAATAAACGCTGGTGACATGGAAAAGATTTACTTCCGCTCGAAGCGTACTGGTTCCAGCGTGCCGGTTTTTACAACTGAAGCAAGTAGGAGGGAGAACAATACAATCAAAGCTCCGTTGAACATGGGGAACTCGCCCGCCGCGTGCACCAGCATGGCCGCACAGCCAATCATAATGACCAAACCTTCCGCGCCCAACCTTCGGCCTAATTTCATAGCGCTCCCATACCAAAAAAGGAGGATCGCCAGTTCCAAGCCGGCTCCGATCACCCCCAGTTCCATCGGAAACTGCAACCAATCCGAATGGGCGTAATCCGTGCGCATGGCGAGACCGCCATAAGACGTTTTGCTGAGGAAATCTCCATCGGCCAGGAAATAAGAAGGTGACACATAGCGGTAACTGCCCGCCCCCCACCCCAACCACAAATGCGGCCCTATCATGCGGATGGTTTCCTGTCGCAATACCGCCCGGGTATCCACCTGCTCCGCATGCGCATTCAAATACCACCACCGCTCCAGTGTAACTGAACCCTTGCCACTTAATTGGATGAATATCATCGCCACTAAACCTGATATTAACACCAAACTACCCACCCACAAACCCGGCGAACGCACCCCGCTGACGATCGAGGCCATGATCAGCACGATAAAATTGATAAAAAACACCACACCGCCGAGAACCAGCGCAGCCCGGCTACCCAGGACAAAGAAACTGCCCAAGATTACCAGGCAACCCAGCAAAACGATCCAAGTGAGGCCATTGTCCCGGCCTTCTTTGCGTGCGCGGGCTTGCAGTTGGCACGCCACCGCCAGGCCCGCGCTCATCGATAGGTACAAAAAAACTCCCGCCGCATTGCGATCAATAAAACCCGCGGACCGGAACATGGCTGGGTCGTACTGAAATTGTGGATCAACATAGATCCCTAAAACCGCCGACGGATGATGGAGGCCTTGATAATATACCACCAAAGCGGTCACCACACCGTTCAGGAAAACGATCAAAGCCAGCCGCCGGCCACTGCGCCGCCGCCGCACGCCCGCCCACCAGGCGCACACCAGCAACCACGGCCCCAGCCAATAAACAAACATGCGCAGGGAGGTCAGACTGAAATAATCTCCCGTAATTCCGGAAGGGAGCCATTCGATATGATCACGCAAATACAAATCCCAGATATGGACATCGACGCGGCGTTGCACGGCCTCCGCCCAAGGGTTAAGTCCCTGACACAAAACATAACCATTAAATAAAAGCCCCAACCAAAAAACGGGAAAACGCCACAGCGTCTTGCGGTTATCCGGCAACCGCAGTGCAATGACCAGCGCCAACGCGCCAACTACCGCGCAGAGCGCCTGCGACCACCAAAATCGTCCGCCAATCAACCATGGAACAATGACCACCCAGGTCGTAATCAGCGCCGTCACGGTGCGCTCGACTCCGCCCATCGAAGACTTCTCCGAGGTTTGTCGCGCGGTGGACGTGGCAGTGGGGGAATTCATGGGCTAATAATACTGCTTACGCTCGAAAATATTTTGCCGGGCGGCGGGTCACGCAATTGCGCGTATCCACCAGGGGTATCGGCCAACTGGAAAAATCGAGATCACGATAAACCTGGTGGGCGGTCACCAGCAAGGCGAGATCGTGGCCTTCCGAAGTCAAGGCGGCTGAACGACGGCCGGCATATTGCGGGTATTCGCGCGTTGGCCGGATAACCGGAACGTAGGGGTCATGGTAGGCCACTGTCATCCCCCGCTCTTCCAGTAGTTTCATGAGTACATAGGTCGGAGATTCACGGTCGTCATCCACTTCCGGTTTATATGCCAACCCGAGAATCAGCACTCGCGCGCGCTCGTGACGGCCATTTTCCGCCAAAATCATCGTCACGCGATTGGCAACCAACACTGGCATCGCCGTATTTACCTCACCGGCCAACTCGATAAAGCGCGTCGGCTGCCCGTATTCTCGCGCCTTCCACGCCAGGTAAAAGGGGTCAATCGGTATACAGTGCCCGCCGAGCCCAGGCCCGGGATAAAACGGCATATAACCAAAAGGCTTGGTTTTCGCCGCTTCGATCACCTCCCACACATCAATACCCATCGCGCTGTAAACCGTCTTGAGTTCGTTGACCAGGGCAATGTTCACCGAGCGAAAAATATTTTCCAGCAATTTGGCGGCTTCCGCCGCCCGGCAGGAGGAAACCGGCACCACCTGGTCAACTGTAAGCGCATAGCAAGCCATTGCCCGATCGCGGCAGGTCGTAGTCAAACCGCCAACAACCTTGGGAATGCGTCGAGCGTCCACCGTGTCATTACCCGGGTCTTCTCTTTCCGGCGAATAAGCCAAATGAAAGTCTCGGCCCGCCACGAGACCCGAACCGCGTTCCAAGATGGCGCGTAAATCCGTATCGGTCGTTCCCGGGTAAGTGGTGGACTCGAGTACCACCAATTGTCCCCGGCGCAAATGGGGTGCCAAACTTTCGCCGGTGCCAAAAACATAGGAGAGATCTGGCTCGCGGCCAGCTTTCAAGGGTGTCGGGACACAAATGATGATGGCGTCCCTATCACAGAGCCGTGCGAAATCCGTAGTTGCCTCCAAGAGTCCGCTTTTCCGCAGGGTGCCGATACTTTCGCTGGAGACATGTTTGATGTAACTTTTTCCCGAATTAATTGCGGCGCATTTTTCCGCATCCACATCCAGCCCAAGGACAGATACTCCCGCCCGCGCAAATCGTAAAGCCAGTGGCAAACCGACATAACCCAATCCGATAATGGCAATTTTCATGGGCAGGCTACCACAACTTTGCTCATCGCCGGCCGCGGCCGGGCAGATATTTCGCCCAATTTAATCGCCGTGGCAAGTAAAACGCCGATGACAATTAGCACCGCCGGATTGTACAAGGGGAAGTCGGCCATCGCTCCGGCAAAAATCAGCATCACTGAACCTAATAAAATCCAAGATTCACCCGGTAATATGCGTCGCAGACGCCAGACTTGGGTCACCCACCAACCCAGGATGGCCGCAAATAAAGATGCGCCCGCCAGTCCCCATTCTGCGAGTATTTGCACCCAATCGTTGTGGGCGTAATTAACATTGTAGCGCAAAACAGAGGGCCGCGCCGGATCCGTAAACAGCGGGTTTTTACGCAAATAGTCGGGTGCTATATAGCGAAAGCTGCCCGGACCCCACCCCCACAATGGCTCATCTTGAATCATAGCGGCGGAAGTGGTGGCAATGGCATAGCGCAAGGGCAGCGAGGCGTCGCGCGGATTTACTTCCAGCGAAGTGCCGGAACCTTGTCGCCACCACCAGACTGCTCCCGCCGTTGAGCCCAGCACGAGCGCAATAAAAACCAATGCGGGCAGCGCATAAAGTGCGGCTCGACGTTTCTGCCCGGCGCGCCACCAGCGGCCCAGCCACAACCACGCGCAAATAGTAAGCACCCCGCCAGCTGCCAGTGTCCAAAACTCTGGCCGTAAAAAGACCCCCAAGGTCAACAAAAGTACCATCAAAATCTCCAACCAAACCCACGCGGTCAGCGCCGGCCAACCCCAGCGGCGGGGCAGTTCATCCGGGTCCCGTCGGCGCAAGCGGTGGTCCATCAAAGCCGCCGTGGCACCGAAGGCCAGGACCATCCAGGCTGCGGCGTGTCCAGCATAGATAAAAGTCGCAAAAAACGCCGGCTCGGTATTGCCCACATACGGCATATAAAACCAGAAAATATTGCGGGTGCCGCTCAGCGCTTGAACTACCCCTAACAATGCCAGCATCAAACCGTTGATAGAGACAACGCCCAGCAACCGATGCCACGCCCGCTCCGTTTCCAATCCAATCCAGACGGCACAAGTCGCCAGCCATGCGGGGGCAAACATCAAGAGGGCCCGCCAGGCATTCATCGGCCAAAACTGGGTGATGATGCCATGCGGCAGCCAGGCGGCGTGCGGCGTTGTCTCCAGCCAGGTTTGCCGACCGGAAATTAAAAATACCCGTGAGGGATTGAGCGCCGCGATGGTTCCGTAAACGAAAATTGCCAAGCCCAGCCAAAACAGGGGAAATTTAGTCAGCCGGGCAAACATGACTCTTCCGGAAGGCGAAGGTGGCCAGGCCCGGTAATCCACCATCGGAACAAACAATGCTGCGAAGGCCATCGCCGCGAGCGCAACGGTTATCCAAAGAGCCCAATCCGTCCACGCTCCCACCATCCAAGGCGGCAAAACAATCGTCGCCACCGACAATATAAATACCGTTTTTTCGCGGCGGCTGGGGGGCGTTACTACCGCCGGTCTTGTGGGGAACTGGCCCCGCAAAGATGGCGTCACTGGCATTTCACGCGCCGTGGGCATTAACTGCTAATGATGATAAATATCGTGCAAGCGCAGCAGGCCGAGGCACCGGCCTTTGTCACCCACCACCGGGAGGACGGAAATTTGTGACGGTCTTTCCTCCATGACTCGCAACGCATCGCCTAGCAATGTTTCCGGCCGGATGCTGATGGGCTTGACTGTCATCACTTCCGCCACCGTGAGTAGCCGGATGTCTGCCTGCTTCTGCAAGGCGCGGCGGATGTCGCCGTCGGTTACCAGGCCCAGCAGTTTGCCTTTTTTATCCACCACACAAGCTGCCCCCAAGGGTCGGCGAGTCATTCCCATCACTACTTCGCGCAAGGCATCTCGCAGCGAAACAACTGGCACATCGCGCAGGCCATGCATTACGTCGGATACACGCAAAAGTAAATTCCGTCCCAATTGGCCGGAGGGATGTGTTTTCGCAAAATCTTCCGAGGTAAAGCCGCGCGACTGCGCCACCGCTGCGGCCAGCGCATGACCCAGTGCGAGTGCCACCACGGCGCTGCTCGTGGGCGCAAGGCCCAGCGGATCAGCTTCACGAATGACCGAGGCGTCAATCACCGCATCCGCCACCCGGGCGAGCGGCGATTTCAAATTACCCACGAGAGCGACTAATTTCGCCCCACGGGCGCGAAAGGCCGGAGCCAGCCGCACCAATTCCGCCGTGGCGCCACTTTTCGAAATTAAAATCACCACATCGCCTTTGCCCACGACGCCGATGTCCCCATGCGCCGCTTCGCTGGCGTGCAAAAACACCGCCGTGGTACCCAAGCTGCATAACGTCGCCGCCACCGCATGGGCCACATGGCCCGATTTGCCCAACCCCACCACCACCACTTTGCCCGTTGCCCGGCCGACCAAATCTACGACTTCTGTAAAATTTTTATCGAGCCGCGACGACGCCAGCTGCAACGCCTGCATCTCCGCTGAGAGTACAGCGCGGCCTGTCGTGAGGGCGGAAACTTTGGTTTTTTTCTTCATAATCAGGCCTTGGTGGCAACTGCGAGCAAAGCGCGCGCACGGGACAAATCTTCGGGCGTATCTATCGCGACCGCATGGTAATCCGTTTCCACCGTCTGAATCCGCCAGCCAGCCTCAATAAAGCGCAATTGCTCCAGCGCCTCAATGCTTTCGAGCGGGCATTCGGGCAACGTCGAATATTCGGCGAGTTTCGCCCGCGCATAACCATAAACACCCAAGTGCCCCCAGTGTAAATGCCGCGCGGGCCATTGCTCCATCGGCACCCCACGCAGATGCGGCACCGGCGAACGCGAAAAATACCATGCCCGGCCATCCGCCCCGCGCACCACTTTAACCACCGCCGGATTCGCCAGCAATGCCGCATCTCGAATGGGATAAACCGGCGTCACGACATCCCCGCCCGTTTTAGCAAATGTTTCCGCCATGGAATCCAACAACCGAGGATCAATAAACGGCTCGTCACCTTGCACATTCAAAATGAACTGGCCTTTCAGCCCTTCGAGAATCGAGGCAATGCGCTCCGTGCCGCTACGGCATTCGGGCGAGGTCATGACAAACTGGCCGCCCCACTCCGCTACAACTTTCGCAACTTCTTCGCTATCCGTCGCGACCAAAATTTCCGTCGCCCGTTTCATCTGCGCGACGCGTTCCCACACGTGCCGGAGGACGGGCTTGCCGCCCAAATCCGCCAGCACCTTGCGCGGCAACCGGCTGGAGGCCAGGCGCGCGGGAATCACCACCGAAACATTCATAGACAAATTTAGTCCGCGTTCAACTTGGCCTCGCGCTGCGCGAGTTCCAGGTCGTGCTCCACCATCAGCTTCGCGAGCCCCGCCATGCGCGTCTTCGGCTCCCAGCCAAGCTTCTTCTTCGCCTTCTTGTAGCTGCCGATGAGCAGGTCCACTTCAGCCGGGCGCAGGAAGCGCGGGTCAAATTTCACGTATTCCTTCCAGTCCATGTCGAGCGCGCCAAAGGTGGCGGCGAGGAAATCCTTCACGGTGTGCGTCTCGTTCGTGGCGAGGACGTAGTCGTCCGGCTTGTCCTGCTGCAACATCAGCCACATGCCTTCGACATACTCTTTCGCATAGCCCCAGTCGCGCTTGGAATCAATATTGCCGAGCGTCAATTTCTTCTGGAGACCAACCTTGATGCGTGCCGCCGCCAGCGTAATCTTGCGCGTCACGAAAGCCTCACCGCGGCGAGGACTTTCGTGGTTAAAAAGAATGCCACTGCAGGCAAAGAGATTGTACGACTCGCGGTAATTGATCGTCAGGTAGTGCGCCATGACCTTCGCGCAGGCATAGGGCGAGCGGGGGTACAACGGCGTCGTCTCCGTCTGCGGTACTTCCTGCACCTTGCCAAACATTTCCGAGGACGAGGCCTGGTAAAAACGCACCTTCTTCGCCAAGCCTACTTCGCGAATCGCCTCAAGAATGCGGCCCGCGCCGACGCCCGTGACGTCCTGCGTGTATTCCGGAATGTCGAAGCTCACGCGTACGTGGCTCTGCGCCGCCAGGTTGTAAATTTCGTCGGGCTTCAGCTCATAGAGCAACTTGACGAGCGACACACTGTCAGCCAGATCGCCATAGTGCAGGAAAAGCTTTTGCTTCTTGCCGTGTTCCCACGGATGCAGGTGGTCAATACGGGCGCGGTTCAAGCTGCTGCTACGGCGCACGATGCCGTGCACTTCGTAGCCCTTGTCGAGCAGCAGTTCCGCGAGATAAGAGCCGTCCTGGCCGGTGATGCCGGTGATGAGTGCACGTTTCATAGGTAAAAGTCAGAGGGTAAATGAACCAAAGAGCCGAGGGCGAATCAAATACTATTACTTGTACGGCGGTCGCGAGTCCTTGGCCGATTCCAGTTGCGAAATAACGAGGCGCTCCACCATAGATTCAAAGGGCACGGTGTTTTCCCAGCCGAGTTCGCGTTTGGCCTTGGACGGGTCGCCACACAGGCGGATCGGCTCAACCGCCGTCATCAGGCCGGCATCGTGCTCGACGTAGTCTTTCCAATTGAGGCCGAGGACATTAAAGGCGCGTTCCACAAATTCCTGCACGCTATGGAGCTTCCCCGTGGCCAGCACATACTCATCCACCTTGGGCTGCTGGAGCATCATCCACATGCCGCGCACGTAATCCGGCGACCAACCCCAATCGCGCTCTCCCGAGAGGTTGCCCAACTGCAACTTCTTCTGCCAGCCGAGGCGGATGCGCGCCGCGGCGCGGGCGACCTTCATCGTTACAAATTGGCCGCTGCGGCGCGGGGACTCGTGGTTATACAGAATCGCTGCACAGGTATTCAGGCCATACGCGCTACGGTAAATTTTCGCCATCTGCGTCGAGAGCGCCTTAGCCACACCGTAAGGCGTGGAGGGACTCATCGGCGTCATCTCGTTCTGCGGCGTTTGTGGTGGCTCGCCAAAAATTTCGGCCGAGGATGCGTAAAGGAATTTCGGCGGATTATCCAAATCGCGCAAAATCTCGAGCAGGCGCACCGTCGCCATGCCGACGCTTTCCATCGTGGTCTCCGGCAGTTCGAGGCTCAAGCGCGGGCTGGACTGCGCGGCGAGGTGGTAAAATTCATTCGGCTTCGCCCGCATAATCAGACGGCGCAGGTGCGTGGTGTCTTCAAACGAACCCGTGTGCAGAAACAGGCGCTTGTTGATGATCGCCTCGTCCTGCATCAATCGCCCCAGATTGCCCGACGACAGCCCCTCCGGCCGGTGCACCAGCCCGTGCACCTCATAGCCCTTCTCCAGGAGCAACTCGCACAAGTACGAGCCATCCTGTCCAGTAATGCCGGTGATAAATGCACGATTCATGTTTTTAATTTACTCCCCATTACTCTTCCCCACCCCGAATGCCGTGAACCCGAGTTCCCTCAGCTTGGCGAGGTCGAGAATGTTGCGGCCATCAAACACAAACGCGGGCTGGAGCATGTTGTCGTAGATACGGCCGAAATCGAGGCTCTTGAATTCGTCCCACTCGGTGCAAATCACGAGCGCGTGCGCGCCTTTCGCCGCTTCGTACGGGTCGGCGCAGACTTCCACGCCCCCGGCGGCGAGATCCTTGATTCCTAAATCAATGGAGACCCGCTCCGCCGTCACCTGCGGGTCATAAATTGCCACCTTCGCGCGCTCGGCCAGCAGATCCTTGCACACATAAATCGCCGGGGACTCACGAGTATCGTTCGTGTCCTTCTTGAACGCAAAGCCGAGCACCGCCAGGCGCTTGTTCGCCACGGTATTATAAAGGCTGCGCACAATGCGTTGGGTAAAGCGGTGTTTCTGGTAATCGTTCATCGTCACCACTTGCTCCCAATACCGCGCGACTTCCGGCAGGCCAAAATGTTCGCAGAGATAAACCAGATTCAAAATATCCTTCTGAAAACAGGAACCGCCAAAGCCGACCGACGACTTCAAAAACTTCGGCCCAATACGCGAATCCGTCCCAATGGCGTGGGCGACTTCGTCCACATCCGCGCCCGTTGCTTCGCACAATGCCGAGATGGCGTTGATCGAACTGATGCGCTGCGCGAGAAATGCGTTGGCGGTGAGCTTCGACAATTCCGAACTCCACAAATTCGTGGTGAGAATTTTTTCACGCTTCACCCAGGTGGCGTAAACATCCACCAGCGCATTCACCGCCGCCTGGCCGGCCACCGTCGGGTCGCCGCCAATCAGCACGCGGTCGGGATTCTCCAAATCGCGCACCGCCGTGCCTTCAGCCAAAAACTCCGGATTCGACAGCACTTGGAACTTCGGGCCTTCCTTATGCGAGGAAAGAATGGCGCGGACACTCTCCGCCGTGCGCACGGGCAACGTGGACTTCTCCACGACAATCTTGTCATCCCGCGCGACATCCGCAATCCGCCGGGCGCAGGCCTCGACATATTGCAAATCCGACGCCTTGCCCGCGCCGACACCGTACATCTTCGTCGGCGTATTGACCGAAATAAAAATCATCTGCGCTTCGCGGATCGCCGTATCAATATCCGTCGAGAAAAAGAGGTTCTTGCCGCGCGCCTTGTGGACAATCTCGTCCAGCCCCGGCTCGAACACCGGCAGCGGCCCCGTGTTCCAGGCGCCGATGCGCTTGGCGTCAATGTCCACGACCGTGACTTTATGCTTGGGGCATTTGTGGGCGATCATGGCCATGGTCGGCCCGCCGACATAACCCGCGCCAATGCAGCAGATATTCATGTTATTTCTTCTTCTTTCCCAAAAGTTCACGAAAATACGCCACGGTCTTCTTCAAGCCCGCATTGAGCGGCACCTTCGGCTCCCAGCCCAGATGCTTTTTCGCGAGCGTAATATCCGGGCGGCGTTGCTTCGGGTCGTCCCCGGGCAGCGGCTTGAAGGCGAGCTTCGACTTGCTCTTCGTCTCGGCCAAAACTTTTTCCGCCAACTCGCGAATCGTAAATTCACCCGGATTGCCGAGATTCACCGGCCCGTGCGTGTCGTCCTGCTTCATCATGCGGATAAAGCCTTCGATCAAATCATCCACGTAGCAGAACGAACGCGTCTGGTTGCCCTCGCCGTAGATGGTGATGTCCTCGCCGCGCAAGGCCTGCACGATAAAGTTGGAAACCACGCGGCCGTCATCCGGCATCATGCGCGGGCCGTAGGTATTAAAGATGCGCACCACGCGGATATCCACGCCGTTTTGCCGGTGGTAATCAAAAAAGAGTGTCTCGGCACAGCGCTTGCCTTCGTCGTAACACGAGCGGATGCCGATGGGGTTGACATGGCCCCAGTACTTTTCCGGCTGGGGATGGATTTCTGGGTCGCCGTAAACTTCTGAAGTCGAAGCCTGGAACACCCGCGCCCGCACGCGTTTCGCCAATCCCAAAACATTAATCGCGCCCATCACCGACGTCTTCACTGTCTTGATCGGATTGTGCTGGTAGTGCACGGGCGACGCCGGGCACGCCAGATTATAAATCTGGTCCACCTCAATCTTGATCGGATCCACCACATCGTGACGGATGAATTCAAAATTCGGATTCGGCAGTAGGTGCGCGATGTTCGAGCGCCGACCGGTGAAGAGGTTGTCGAGGCACGCGACCTCGTTGCCTTCGGTCAAAAGCCGTTCACACAAATGACTGCCCAAAAAGCCGGCGCCGCCGGTGACGAGAATACGCATGAGGTTGGGGATTAAGGGATAATGATTGCGCCGCTGGTCGTCAACGGCGATTGCCGGGCGACGCTGCCGCCCTTGGCCGCACCGCTTTTGCGGAAGCCAAACTTCACTGGCACGAATGATGTGAGGCGGCCCGGCATGGGCGCGCGGCTGGCCCGTCAACCGCCAGAGGGCGGTAACGGGGATAAGTTTGCGGGGTAACGGAAAGGGTTCATGTGCGGATTTTGACGAGGCCGGACACTACGGGCAGGAACTGGCGCGCCCGCTGGTTCCAGATATGCAGGCGGTGGACGCGCTCGGCCAGTACGGGGTCGGCGGTCTCCATTGCGGCGAGGGTTTTCTTCAAGCGGGCGAGGCGCTCGTCGCTCTCCTTGAGGCGCGGCTGCACTTTTTCCTTCAAAAATCCGGCGACGAGGCGCGTGGGGCTGATTTCCGCCTCGTAGAATTCCCGGCGGTCGCCTTCCACGGCCACGGTGCGCACCGCCCCCAGCAGACGCAGAAATTTCAAGCCCTGGCTCGCCGAGCCTTTGCTGATGCCCAAGCGTTCGACAAAATTCTCAAACGGCAACGGCCGCCCGGCGAGGTACAGCAGCCCGTAAATTTCCCCGACCGAGGCCGGCACGCCCATCAGCGCCGTAAAGTCGACAAACCATTCGACCAGCTCTCGTTCGGAGGCATTCAGCGGCCCGGTGCCGATAGGTCGCGCCATTGGCGGAGGCTCGTTCTCTGGCTGTTTGTGGTGGGCGGCGTGGCCAGAATGTCCACGCCCGTTGGCAGGGGCAGGCTTGCGGCGGCGGGAAAGCAGGGCAAGGCGCATGGGCGGCAAGGGGTTAAACCACCTCCAGCATGACCCCCTGCCCCGCTTTGTTCAAGAAAAAATGAACAAAGATTTGGGCTCCACCTTACCCCCGTCTAGCAGACCACCCCTGGCACTGGACAACCCCGGACAAAAGCGATTTTCTATCAGTTATGAAAACATTCATGATTCGCTTTTTTCAGGTGCCACTGCTGGCCGCGATTCTTTGCGTCCCCTGTGCCCTGCTGGCGGCGGCACTGGCAGTGCCGGCACGGCCCTTCGTCGAATTGGAAAAGAGCCGCTTTTCCACGAAAGAAACGGTATTCTTTTGGATTGGCCTGACCGGGGCGGGTGAATCCATTTCCCCAAATTTGCGTGATACCGGCCGAGTCATCATCACTCGTCCAGACGGCACCCAGAAGATTGACCAGGCGGGGCGAGTAGACGGTACTGACCAGGGCGACTGGCGTGGCGGATGGGGATTGGGGACGGAAAAGTCGCAAGTAGGCCGATACAGCGTCGTGTTTGAATTCGGCGGGCAGAGCTCGCCTCCCGTGTCATTTGTGGTCGAAGACATTCCTTCGCTGAATGATATCGTGGCGAATTTTGTGTTCCCCTCGCCGCTTGATCTCGGAATCCCGGGTTCGGTAACACTGACGGTTCGAAACGGCTCAAAAGAGATCATCCGGTTTCCTCAGCGGGGGGAGGAAATTACCGGGTCGGTCTCCGTCAAACTCAACAAGACAACGGAACCCAAATTCACCAATGAATTCCCTATTCCGGATTCAGTGCTGCTCGCTTCGATGGGCCTAAAGGAGTCGCCGATAGTAAGCGACTCATTCACCTGGGCTCAGGTCGGCAAAGTGCCAACAGTCACGCTCAAGCCAGGCGAAACGTACCAACTGAAATTGCCGCTGGCCTCGATTCTCAGCGCCGGTTCTTCCGTCGGTGACGCGCTCAAAATCGTTCCCGGTGAATATGACCTGCGCCTGGACACAACCTTGCAAGTTCTGCTGGGGGAGCCGGGCGGTCCGTGGGCGAGCATTGTCCCGCTGCATTTGCCGGTTACTGCCACTGCGCATGGGACTTTGAAATGAGAGTCAGGTATCTCCAACATTCATGATCTATGCACTTGAGCAATCCATTAGAAATAAATGACGAACTCAGTTAATCCCACCTTAAAGACCACCCCTGAGGCCGGACAATCCTCAAAAAAACAATCTCGTTTCCGTTCAATTCACGGCGCAGGATTGGCCACCGTAGCATTCTGTAATTTGGCCAAATCGGCTTTGTATTCGTCAATGAACTTTTGATTGGCCGTCGGGTTTTTCTGGAGTTGGGCCAGGCAGGCGATTGCCAGTTGGTCGAACCCCGTGTCCGCCGCACTGCCCGGCTCGCGCGCGGCCAGCGCTTGACGAAAAAGATCCATGCACGCGGCATCAATGGCCGGGTCGGATGTTTTGCCCAAGCCTTTAATGAGGGTGGTTTGCTCCCCAATCGGCGCCAAGACACTTCCCTTCAAGGCGGCATTCCAGCCTTGGTCGTCCACCGTCTGGATGGCTTGTTTGGCCCAATCCCATTGCGGGTGGGGATAAACTTGCGTGATGGTGGCTGCCCCCTGCGGGTTGCTGACGTTATGCATGAGCAGGTTTCTTTGGAGGGTCCAGCCCTCCGGCAACGTATCAACATTGGTCGGGGTCGGGGGCGCTTCCGTGGTGTACTCTTTCAACCTGTCCGCGACCGTGAGGACAAATGAGCTGCCCCATTGTTTTTGCGCTGAGACCAGCAGCGCCGTCCGCGCCGCCGCATCCGGCTCGGCCAGTAATTGCGTTGTGAAGTCTTGGGTGCGCTTGTAATGCCAATCGGCGATGGGGTGCGCGAGGTCCTTCAGGACGGCCGCTTTGTATGCGCTGGGATAATAAAACGCCAGCCGTGCGAGCGCGTCCGCGTGTTGGGACCAGTAATGATCAAATTGAAAATGTTTTTCGGCGACGCCCGTGGCATCGGCCGCAAGGGACGCCCGGTGTTGTTCGACGGTCAGGCCCGCCCAGTCTTTGCGGGCGGCATCCGCCAGAGCGGGATTTTGGATCGGCGAATTGATCACGGCTGACCCCGTGCCCTGGTAACGCGCGGCAATCAAGCTGCGATTCACAATCTGCCCCAGCAAAACATAACACAAATCGCCCACTTTGACCGTGTAACTGTCGCCCGGGCCGCCTCCACCCCGTGGGACCTGGCCATACAGGTTCACCGTCGTCGGTTGGCGGCTTCGGTCGCCCCGGTAGCGCGGGTCGTATTCATCATTCCACATGATCATGCCAAAGCGGACCATGGACATTCCTCCGGCCGACCCTGTTGGTATTCCGGGGTTTAAAATGATCAGCTTGGTGTCGCGCGCATCCGAAAGGTGGTCGAGCAACGATGGCACTGCAGCCACACCCAGTTCCACGATTTTGCGTATCGTCGGCGGAGTCGGCAGAAATACGAATGACGGCATTCCACTACTGAACATCAGGGGCGGGTCGTCGCTCCCCAGAAACTTGCTCACCATTCCCGAATTTCCCTCGTTGTTGGCGCCCATCATCTGGCTGGAGACATTGACCAAGTCATCCACCAGTTTTTCTACTGCCGCATCGCGCGGTGCGGCGGCGGGCGGGGTGGCTTCCGCACCCGCCAAAGCCAGTGTGCTGAGCATCAGTCCTAAAGACAGAATAAATCGGGTATTCATAGTAAGGGGTATCAAACCTGGACGCTCTCGCACCGAATCCATTAGGGGTTATCTGCTTATCTGACCCCCACCCTACAGCCCGCACCTTCGCTGGACAACCTTGGAAAAAGGCAATTTCCCATCAGCAACCCCGGCAAGACACCTTTTTACTACCCTCTTTGTTGCTTTTTACTACGATCCGCTACTTTCGATACTTTGTGCTAAATCCCCTACGGCACGTTTGCCGATTTTGAACTTCCCCATCGGATAATGCATCCCAGAATCAGCCCGGCAAACAAGCCGATGAAAGAGTAAAGAAATCTCCCACCCGTCAAATCTTCTTCGGAAGAAATAATTATCGGCCATCCAAGTAAGGTTCCCGCTCCGAAACCCAGGGCCCCTGATAGCGCCACCATCTTGATTGAGCGCGGATTCAAACCCCGCTTAAAGGCAAATTCCATAATCACCATGTAGAAGACGCTCGGAAATATTCCCACGAGAGGAGCAAATACGACGCAGAGAAGAAATATGCCCAGCAGCGAATCTCCCCCACGCTGCCCCTCGGGCATTAGGACGGCGATAAAGCCAAAAAACAACAACCCCGCCAGCAACGGCAGTCCAAGTAACTCCAGGCCAACACGGGTAGAATCTTTCATTGGATTAACCCTAGCCTAAACGCCACACCTGCACTGGACAACCTTGGAAAACGCAGTTTCCTCACAGTTTCCGTTCAATCACAGCTTATACGCCACCGGATGCTTTGGTTCGTAGAGCATCATGTCGTCCGCACCGGGCACCGCCAACATGATCACGAGTCCGTAGCCGTGGTCCTGGACTTCGCCGCGGAACACTGCGCCCTTGCTTTTCAACTCCGCGACGGTGGAGGAAATATTGTCGCACATCAGCGAGATTAGATGGTGCCGTGGCAATTTGTAAACCTTGCCGTCGTGGACGCTATGGGTCGGGTGCACGCCCAGCTCACTCGGCCCGGCCTTAAAGATCAACCAGCCTTCGCCGCCGCCCTGTACATCCTCGACGCAGGGCCAGCCGAGCACGTCGCGCAGGAAGGCGCGGGTCGCGGTCGCGTCGTCGGAATAAATCAGCGTGTGGATGCTGGTAATCATCTACGGGAAGTAATTGGAAGGTACATTTGACCTTACAAAATTGCGCAGAAACAAGCCGCTCCTTTACGCTACCTAAATAACTATACCATCCGGTTACCCAGCGCCGCGTTGTATTTATTGACCAGTGACGTGCGGTAAAGCCGCGTGATCACCGCGCCGCCCAGGCAGCAGGCCCACACGATGGTGGTGTCCGGCCCGGTCGGGCTGGAGCGCTGCATCACAATCATAATCAGGCTCAAGCCAAACAATACGAAGTAGGCAATTTGCAGCATCTTAATGCGCGACCTCAAAGCATCCAAATCGATTTCGTTATTCATGGGGTAAATTGATTATGGGTCAGACGGGAAGTTTTTAATCTCCAGCCCCACCTCCGGCAACCCTAAAAAAGCGCGCTGTATCAATGATGCGCAGCGGATGTCAGGTCACTCCTTGGCCTGCCCTGGTTTACCCGACTTGGCCGAGGTGGATACCAAATAAACGACCATCAAAATCGCCACCAGGGCAATCGCGGGCAGACCGTAACGCTCGAACGGATTACGGAAGAACAGGGGCTCGGATACAACTTTCACTGAAATGTCGTCGAGCAATACGCCGTGCACGCTGCTGGGAGAATCCTGCGAGGCGAAGCGGATGAGCGTCGCCGGGCTGCGCGCGGTAAAGGTTATCTGTCCGCTGCGTGTCCAATGATAATCCGTCAACGTCGAACCAGAGTGATCCAGACGGACCGGGGCCACGAGTTCCGTCGAGCTGGCCGCATCTACGACAGAAACCAGCGCCTGAAAAGGCCGCAGGCCCGCATCGGGGTCCGGATTATTCGCGTAGGCAAAAGTCAACGTATACACCCCGCCATCGACCGTCGGGATGGTCTGGGAAATCGTCCCCGCATGCGAACCATCCAAATCCAGATGCTGGTTACCCTCCGCCATTTTGCCGAGAAACAGGTTGCCGCCTCCGGAATCGTAGCCATACGCCACCACGTCCACATCGCCATGCTCCACCTTCCAGATAAAGCCCGGCGGCTCGGCGCCTGGAGAAATGCGATTGATAATGTGCGTATCTCCTCCGGAGCTTCGGTTCGCCGGCGGCGCACTGCCTACGGGATACTGCCCAGGCGGCGCCACTGGTTTCTCAAACCCTCCGTTCAGGATTAACTCCTTGTTCACATTAGGTGACGGCGTGGGGCTGCACGCCACGGGCAAAATCAATAGTCCCAGCAGCGATAGACTCCGGACAATTTTTCGGACCATCAGTTGAAATTGTGCCATGGTCATATCTGGTTTTTTCGACCTTCGACCTATTTTTGGTGTGTCCATCGTCTACTGCAAGGTTGATTTATTCACCTATCCGCTAATAACAAAACTTGCGCCGGGTAGATAATTCTCCAAGCGTTAGCCCACCCCATTGACCCTACCCATGAAAGTTCTTCGCTGGTTGGTCTTCCTTGCGTTATTTACCACCTCTTTGTGCGGGCAACCCGCCCCTGCGCCCGCGCCAGCGCCCGCCGCCGCCTCGTCCACCACGCCAACACCGGGAGACATCGCCGCCCGCCTCGAAGAAATCCGCCAGCTCTCCACTGGCCTCAAGCTCCAATCCGGCAACGTGACACTTCAAAACGGCCTCGCCAAAGTCACCCTGCCGCAGGATTTTTGTTTTCTCAACCCCGCCGATTCGGAAACGCTGCTCACCAAAATCTGGCGCAATCCTCCGGGCGAACTTCCGCTCGGCATGATTATCCCCGCCAATTTTAATCCCCTCGCGGACCACGAGTGGGTCGTCGTCCTCCGCTATATCGACGATGGCTACGTCAAGGACGACGACGCAGCCTCCATCGACTACACCAAGTTGCTCGAGGACATGAAGCAATCCACGCTCGACGCGAATAAAGACCGCGTGGCCCAAGGCTACAAGACCATGGAGCTGCTCGGCTGGGCCGCGCCCCCGCATTACGACGCCACCACGCACAAACTCTATTGGGCCAAGGAATATAAAGTCGGCAACCTCGACGAACATACGCTGAACTACAACATCCGCATCCTCGGTCGCGGCGGCGTGCTCGAGCTCAATGCCATCGCCGGCATGGAGGATTTAAAAGCCGTGCAGGACGCCACGCCAAAAATCCTGTCCATGGTGGATTTCCAGCAGGGCAATCGCTACGCCGATTTTAATTCGAGCACGGATAAAGTGGCGGAGTACGGCATCGCCGCGCTCGTCGCCGGTGGCATCGCTGCGAAGGTGGGTTTGTTCAAAGGACTCTGGGTCGCCCTCCTCGCCGCGAAAAAACTCATTGTGGTCGCCGCCGCTGCTGTCGCCGCCTTTTTCAAAAAAATGTGGAACCGAATGACTGGGCGGTCGGGCGACAGGGATAAAACGTCTTAGGGATTGTTCTCAGTCCGCAGGACGAAAGAAAATAGCCCAGCGTTTTAACGCTGGGAGCCGAAAACAAAATGCAAAGAGTCCCGTAGGGACGAAAGAAAAACTGCCCCCATGCCTGCATCAAGGATTTTTTAAAGGCAAACTCTCCCGATACTTCTCCACCGCTTCCCAATACGGCTGCCACGCCACTTCGAGGATGGTGTTGTGGTCCGCATTGGGCACCCAATAATTCTGCTTCGGGCCAGTATAGGTGTCATAAAGCTTTTCCCCATGCCAAAACGGCACCGTGTGGTCGTTGAGCGCATGAATCGAAAGCAGCGGCACATGGATGGAAGAAATTTTAGCGATGTTGTTAAACACATCCCACGGTAAAACGCGAAAGTGCGTCACCACGCGGAAAATACTCAGGTACGCGCCTTCCAAAATCAACCCACCCACCGGTTTACGGCTCGCCAGGTCAATCGTCGGCCCGCTGCCCAGGGAATGGCCATAGAGAATAATGCGCTCGGCGGGAATGTGCTGCTCCTTGGTCAAGTAATCATACACGGCGTCAATCGCCGCAATACAACCGGCCTCACTCGGTTTACCGCTGCTCGTGCCATAGCCGGGATAATCGTACCCGCATGTGCCCCAACCCCGATTATGCAATGCGACCATATAGTCGTGGTTCGACGCCATGTCCTCCCCATTGCCGTAGCTGAACAGCACGACATACGCCGCCTGCGGGTTGGGCTGGTAGAGCGCCGTGATGTCGTCGCCCGCCGCGGTGTGCAGCTTCACCTGCCCGGGGAAATCCACATGGTGGCCGGGAGGATGGAACAGCAGATGGTTTACATTCAGCGCCGCGATGATTAAAATCACATAGCCCAAAATAAACGACCGCAGCAAACTCTTCAGCCAGCCTTTGAAGGAAGGCGGACTCAAAAAGTTGCGCAGCTTGGGGTTCATGGCGAGGGTAGCGTTTCGACAAACTTGGCTATCGAAGGGAAGAATATCACTTCCCGGCCGTCCGCGAACCATTCCGCCATCTTTCCGCCCGTAATATTGCCGCCATCCAGCGCCACGGCCTTCATCCCGGCGGCCAAGGCGGTCTCCACATCGCCCACGTAATCGCCAATCATGTACGAACGCGCGAGGTCGAGGTCATATTTTGCCGACATTTCTTGCGCAAACCGGGGTGAGGGTTTGCGGTACTGCACCGGCTGATCCGGCGCTTCCGGCGCAATGCACATTTCGGTAAATACATCCGGGCCCATGCCGAGCAGTTCAATCATCCGCTGATTGCAGGCGTGGACATCCTCCATCCCAAACATCCCCCGCCCCACTCCGGATTGGTTCGTGTGGAGAAACAAAAGATAGCCCAGCTGCTTCGCGCGCTTCAGCGCCTCTGCCGTGCCGGGCAGCAACGCCACCTCTTCTGGCTTGTGCAAATAATGCACGTGATGGATGAGGGTGCCGTCCCGATCCAAAAACAACGCGGCGCGCGGCATAATTTATTTGGTTTTTTTACGGACACCTGTCGCCGCCGCAAGTTCCGCAAGCCAGACCTCCGGCCGCGCATCGCTGGGCATGCGCCAATCGCCCCGGGGCGAGAGCGCCACCGAGCCAACCTTCGGCCCGTCCGGCATCGCCGAGCGTTTAAACTGGTTCGCAAAGAATCGGCGGTAAAATACTTCAAGCCAGCGCGCAATCGTGGCCCGGTTGTACGTCTTGCCCCAGGCTTGCTCCGCGAGCAGCAGCACTTTCGCCGGGCGCGACGGCACGCGCACGGTGTGGAAAAGGAAGAAATCGTGCAGGTCGTACGGTCCGACCACTTCCTCCGTCTTCTGGCTGAGCTTGCCGCCCTTGCCCAAGGGCAAAAGTTCCGGCGAGACCGGTGTCGCCGCAATATCGAGCAGCACTTCCGAGGTCGTGCCCTTGAAGACGCTCTCCGCGCACCAATCAATCAAATGCCGCACCAAAGTCTTCGGCACCCCGGCATTGACGTGGTACATCGAAAGCTGGTCGCCATTGTACGTGCACCAGCCGAGCGCGAATTCCGACAAATCACCCGTGCCGACAACGAGCCCGCCGTGCTTGTTGGCGAGGTCCATTAAAATCTGGGTGCGCTCGCGGGCCTGCGAATTTTCAAAAGTAATATCGTGCGTCGTCAAATCATGCTCAATGTCAGCAAAATGTTGTTTGACGGCTTTTTCGATGGGAATGACTTTCAGTGTCGCACCAATTTGGCCGATGAGCTTTTCCGCATTAACGCGTGTGCGATTCGACGTGCCCAAGCCGGGCATCGTTACACCGAGAATCCCTCGATGGTCGAGACCAAGTTGGTCAAATGCCCGCACGGCCACCAGCAGCGCGAGGGTTGAATCCAAGCCACCCGAAACGCCAATCACTACCTTGCGTGAGCCCGTATGCCGCAGTCGCGTGGCCAAGCCGGTGGACTGGATTTTGAAAATTTCTTCGCACCGGGCCGCACGCTGTACAGGAGCATCCGGCACAAACGGACGCGGCGGGTTGGGCCTATGTAATTTTGTTCCCGACTTGCGGCCAATGGCCGGAGCCGCGGGCAACTCAATCCACGCCTCGCCAATGGGCTTATCTGCCGAAGCAGGCCGCACTGCCGCAAAGCTGCTGTTCTTCAGCCGCTCGATCGTCAAGCGTTCCAAATCAATATCGGCAATCCCCGCGCGCGTCTTGAACGAAAAGCGTTCCGTCTCCGCCAGCACGACGCCGTTTTCTGCAATGACTCCATGGCCCGAGAAAACCAGATCCGTACTCGATTCGCCGGGCCCAGCGCCTGCGTAAAGGTACGCCGCCAGACAGCGCGCCGACTGCTGCTTCACTAAATCGCGGCGATAATCGGCTTTACCCAAAAGTTCATTGCTCGCCGAAAGATTCACCAACACCGTCGCCCCCGCCAGGGCCAGCTTGCCACTCGGCGGTTCCACGGCCCAAAGATCCTCACAAATTTCCACCCCCAGCGCAAAGGGATGCTTCCCGCGCACACCGAGGATGTGACGTGACGAAATCCACGCCCAGTGCCCGGCGACATCTGCTTGATCCGTCGTCAGGGTTGAGGCCGGCGAAAACCAGCGTTGTTCGTAATATTCTCCCGAGTTCGGCAAATAGGTTTTCGGCGTCAATCCCCACACGCGGCCTTCCGCCAATATCGCTGCACAGTTATAAAGTCTCCCCGCTGCTTCCACCGGCAACCCCACAAAAGCGATCATACCCAATTCATGCGCCGTCACTGCCAGCTCCCGCGCTGCTTTCGCCGCCGCTAACCGCAACGAGGGCTGATAAAATAAATCCGCACAGGTATAGCCCGTTAGCCCGAGTTCGGGAAATACCGCCAAACGCACGCCATCCGTCGCCAATACGTGCAAGGCCTCCGCCGTGGCCCGGGCGTTGAAGGCAACGTCGGCCACGCGCAATTCCGGCGCGGCAACCGCCACGCGAAGGAACCCCAGTTCTTCGGATGCAGGCATAAAGAGTTAATATACAGCAAAATATAGGGTGATAAAAGGGAAAACCACCACCCTCCGCCCCCCGGATGCAAGCTTGCCAAAAGTCCCCTTCCGGCGTAATTCCAACCCGTCCATGTCCTCCACCCAGAATAAGGCCGTCAGCCTGACCGCATTGCTCTCCGGCCCCGACCGTCCTGGGCTGGTGGCGGGCGTGGCGACGTGGATTTTCGAGCATGGGGGCAACATCCTCCACGCCGACCAGCACCACGACGATGTCGCCAATGTGTTTTTTCAGCGCGTAGAATGGCTGCCTTCCGCCAAAAGCGATCCCGCCGCCGAAGCCGCGGCCTTTGAAGACTTTGCCAAAAAGAAACTCGGCATGAAAGCCGTCGTGCGCCCTTCCACGGAACGTCCCAAAGTCGCCATCTTTGCCTCCACCGCCGGCCATTGTTTTCACGATTTGATTTTGCGTTTCCGCGCCGGAGAAATGCGCGGCGAGCTGGCCTGCGTCATTGCGAACCACGAAGACCTCGCCGAAGCCACCAAAACCTACGGCCTGCCATTTTATTATCTGCCCGTCACTCCGGAGACCAAACCCGCCGTCGAAAAACAGCAATTGAAAATCTTGCGCGAACACCACGTCGGCCTCGCGGTGTTGGCGCGCTATATGCAGATTTTGAGCCCCACCCTTTTAAGCAAAGTCGGTTGCCCCATCATCAACATTCACCACAGCTTTTTACCCGCCTTCGCCGGCGCCAAACCCTACGAGCAAGCCTACACCCGCGGCGTGAAAATCATCGGCGCCACCGCGCACTACGTCACCCCGAAGCTCGACGAAGGCCCCATCATCGCTCAGGACGTCAGCCACGTTTCCCACCGCCATAGCGTGAAGGATCTTCATCGCCTCGGCCGCGACCTCGAGAAAATCGTCTTCGCCCAAGCTGTCCGCTGGCATTTGGAAAACCGCATTCTTGTGCACACCAATAAGACCGTGGTGTTTGATTAAAGTATTCAGCCCGGGCAAAAAGGTGGGTGTTTTCCGTACTATTAATTTCGGCACATCGTTTGCTTTTTGTCCAACCCTAGCCTAGTTTGCTTGCTTCACGCTCTTTCCCACCCACAACTTCCAACCTGCAACTTCCCTTATGCCCACCGCCGACCAAGCCACCCTCGACCTTCTCTTCCGTCATGGCCGCACGCATAGCTACTGGCTGGACAAGCCGGTGGACGACGCCTTGCTCAAGCAAGCCTACGACCTGGCCAAAATGGGCGCCACCTCGGCCAACATGTGTCCCCTGCGCATCGTTTTTGTCAAATCCACCACCGCCAAAGAAAAGCTCAAACCCTGCCTCCAAGAAGGCAATGTGGACAAAACCATGAAGGCCCCCGTCACTGCCATCATCGGCATGGACATTCATTTCTACGAACATCTGCCCAAACTCTTTCCTCAAGCTGACGCCAAGTCCTGGTTCAAGGATCTGCCGGAAAATATCCTCGAGTACATGGCATTGCGCAACAGCTCCCTCGAAGGCGCGTACTTTATGCTCGCCGCCCGCGCCGTCGGCCTCGATTGCGGCCCCATGTCCGGTTTCGACAATGCGAAGCTGGACACCGCCTTCTTCGCCGGCACCACGGTAAAATCCAATTTCCTCTGCAACCTCGGCTACGGCGACGCGACGAAACTCCACCCTCGTAACCCGCGCCTCACCTTCGACGAAGCCTGCAAAATCGTGTAAGCCTCAGCTCTTCGCCGGAACCGGCGGGTAGTAATTGATGACGATGTAAGTCGCGGGAGTCGTCCCCGGATTGCGCAAACACGTCGTCGCATTCGCCGCAAAGTAAATCACCGAGCCCGCGCTCGCCATATCCGCCACGCCGTCGTGCGTCGCTTCAATCGTGCCTTCCTTGACGATGATGACTTCCTCCTGCAAATGCAGCGTCGGCTGCCCGCTGCGCTCGCCGGGGTTCAACGTCGTAATGTGGCAATGGAGTTTATCGAGCGTCGTCGTCGGCGCATCAAACACATCGCGGCGCACGCCATTGGGCTTTGTCACGGCCACAAGCTTGTCCCATTCGTAAACGTGGGAGACGAGTTTGGTCGCACTCGTCTTCGCCGGTGTAGAAGCAGCAGCAGCGGCGGGAGTGGACGACGAAGCAGGCGTGGCCGGGGTTTGGGCGGAACTCATACCAGCCAACAAACCGAACAGGACGGGGTACAGCAAGGTTTTCATGGGGTAGCAAATTAACCCCCATCCCTTCCCCATCCGCAATCGCAAAACTGCGTCGCTTAACTACCCATCACTGCCGGCACTGGAGCTGGTGCAGGGGTGGGAGCAGGCGTAACGGGCGCAGGCGCGACCACCGGAGCTTCCGGCGCAGGTGTCGGCACAACGACCGGCGCAGGTTCTGCCATGGGCATCGGCATGACCACCGCTTCCGTAATCTTCACTGGCACCACCGCTTGGTTGAATCCAGGCGCGCTCACATGCAAACTACCCAAAGCCACCGCGCCGCCGGTGATCTTCACCGTCACGCTGCTTTCGCCGGCAGGGATAACAATTTCCGGCATGATGATGCTGGCGGGAATATCCGTCAGCACCGACACCGGTACGCCGCCTTCGGGCGCAGGCAGGCCAATGTCAAAAGTCACTTGCGTCGATCCGCCGGAGGAAAGCTCAAAAGTTGCCGGGGTAATTTTCAAGTCCGCCATGTCCACATGAAATGCGCCCACGGGCGTTACATCCGTCCCCGAATGCCACTCGACCGGATAATCGCCCGACGCCATCGGCGGCACCGTAAACGTAATCGCGTTCGTGGAAGCAAAATGCGTCGGCGCTTCGGAGCCACCTATGACGATGCGGTCAATCGGTGAGAATCCGCTGCCCACAACCGGCACCACCGAGCCCACCGGCCCACGCGTGGTTTCCATGGCGAGCACGTAACGGTTGACGACATTCAATACGTAAGGCTTCTGGCCTTCCGGATCACGCAGTTCGCGGTCCTTGATAATTTCGCCGACGCGTTCTTTATAGCGGATGCTGAAGTAATACTTGGCCACCGCGCGATCCGCCGGCATCTGGTAATCGTACTGGAAAAGGTTGTCGCCATACGGCGCGAGGGCCATCTCGTGCTCGTCGCCATCAATGATGACAAAGGCCTTGAGCGAGCCATCAATCATGTTATGCACGTTCGCCCGCGCGTTCACCGAGAGCGTGTACAGGTGCGATTGATTCTCCGCAGTCTGCGGGAGCGTGAAGTTGGTCACCGGATGGTTACAGCCAGTCAAGGCGGCGGCCAGGGCGAGGGAGGCAATCAACGGGATGTGCTTGGCTTTCATGCAGTTTTGCGCGAATTTAGGAGATTAGCGCGGCCCACCCTCCTTGTGCAAGCAAAACTACCATCCCCTCCCCGGCCTTCGAAGGCCCCCGCAACCACCCGCAAAGTGGAGCCGGCCGCGCCTGCCCATCGTCCGTTAGGAGTCTATGTCCACGTCCCGTTTTGCTCCTCCACCTGCGACTTTTGCGCTTTTTATCAGGAAGAACCCAAACGCGCCGACTTGGACCGCTATCTCGATGGTATCGTCAAAGAGTTGGCCCTGACCAAGCCTGACCGCCCGGCGGAAACTTTTTTCTGGGGTGGCGGCACACCGAGCGTTCTTCCCGCCGAAGATATGCTCCGCCTCGGCCGCGCCTTGCTCGACCATTTTGGCCAAGCGCCCAAAGAATGGACGATTGAAATGGCTCCCTCTTCGGTGAAGGCGGATAAACTCGACGCGTTGAAGAGTCTCGGCGTGAATCGCATCTCCCTCGGCGTGCAAAGTTTTGACGACGCCACGTTGACCGCCCTCGGTCGCCGTCAATCGCCTACTCAAGTTTACGCCGCCATCGAACTCATCCGCGCCGCGGGTTTTGAAAATCTCAATTTCGATTTAATGTTCTCCGTGCCGGGGCAAAAAACGGAAACTTGGCTCGCGGATTTGGCGGAGGCCGTGCGCCTCGCCCCTGCGCACATCTCCACTTATTGCCTGACGTTTGAGGAAGATACCGTCCTGTGGCTCAAGCTCGCCAAAGGCCAGGTTCGTCCGGATATCCAGGTTGACGCCAACCTTTACGAAACGACGTGGACGTTTCTCAAAGCCGCGGGTTACCACCAATACGAAATTTCCAATTACGCCCACAAGGGCCGCGAGTGCCAGCACAACCTCAGCACTTGGGCGATGGACGAATGGATCGGCCTCGGCCCTTCTGCTGCCTCGCAATTCAACGGCCAACGCTATGCGAATCCTCCCGACTTAACGCGTTGGCTCGCGGGTGTCGAAGCCGGTACGCCCGAGCATGTGGATGTTATTCCTCTCACCCCCACCCTGCTGGCGTCGGACGCGCTCATCTTCGGCCTGCGCTTAAATGCCGGCGTGAATCTCTCCACCCTTTGCAAACGTTTCCGCGACTTTAGCTTCGCGAAGCTCGAGCCCCTCTGGGCAAAATTGATCGAGGAAAAATTACTCGAGCGCAACGGCTCCGTCATCCGCCTCTCCCGCTCCGGCCGCCTCCTCGCCGACCGCGTCGGCGTGGCGATTTTGGAAGCGGTGGAGAAGTAGTTCACTTAATCTTTATTCTGCCATGAAATCCCCGCTCAAGACATTAACTCTGCTGGCTCTTGTGGTTTTGCTTTCCGGCTGTCCCACCGTTCCCACGGCTCAGGAGTTGTACCAACCGGAAACCATCTCAGCGAACGGCCCTTACACCCAAACTGCCACCGGCATGGTTTTCCCAACTTCGGTCGGCGCCTTCCAACGCGCGCAGATCACCCGTTACGATGCCGCTGGGCTGGACATGAGCGCCGGCTACAATCTGATCTCTCCCCAGGGAACCATCGTCTTAACGGTGTATGTCTACCCCTCTCCCCAAATCAGCACTTTTAGTTCTCCCGCTAATGTCATTCAGGAAGCACGGGATACTTTGGCCTTGGACCATTACGCCGCGAAAAAACGTGAAATTCTTCGCGCCCATCCCAACTCTTCGCTCGTCCGCGAAAGCGAGATCACTCTCCCAGAGGGAGGCACGATCCAGCATGGGCGGCTGGCGGTGTTTACTTACGACCAACCGGCCGGATTTCTTATGGTTCGATCGGAATCGCGTTTGTACACTTTCTGTTATGTGGCCGATAAGTGGATTGTCGAATATCGGATCACCTACCCGCTCGGTCTTGATGCCAGCCAGTCCATTGACGACTTTTTGCAACATCTCCCCTGGACCATCCAGGGAATTTAATGGGCCTACCCCATGCGTTTATTCAGACAAATCGCCGGATTGTTTTTTGCTGGATGGATTGCGTTGTTTGCCGGATGCACGACCAGTTCGCCCGTATCTGCGCCTGTGGCCGAAACCGCGCATTTTGAAATGCAGCCGTTCGCTTACGCGAAAGGTTCGCGGGACGCGGAGAGCGACAAGCCAAATTCCCCGCGCACGGGCGAGGTTGTGCTTTGCCTCGCGGGTGATTCGACCGTCACTTACAACGCGGGCTACGCCGCCGGCCTGCGGGCCTGTTTTGACTTGCGGCTGCAGGTGGTCAACTTCTCGCACGGCGGCTGCACGACGGTGAGCTTCCGCGCCCAAGGGCGCTGGGCGCAGGTCATCGCCCAAAAGCCGGATTACGTCCTGATTCAATTTGGCCACAACGACACCGCCCTCCGAGATCTGCCAACGTATTCGGCGAACTTGGCGCGGTTTGTGGACGAGGCGCGCGCCGCAGGCATCAAGCCGATTCTCGTGACGCCCGTCGCGCGCCGATACTGGCAAAGCGACGGCACCATCAAGGACGACCTCGACCCGTGGGTGGCTGCGATGCAACAGGTGGCCACGGACAAGCAGGTGCCGATCATGCAACTGCACGAGCGCACGATTGATTTATATCTCAAAGTCGGCAAGGCCGCGACGGACACGTGGGGCCTGCCCAAGCCCGACCCGAACAATCCCTCGGTAACCATCTACGACAAGACCCATTTCACCGCCGATGCGAGCCAGCAGATGGGCCGCGTCGTGGCGGATGAGTTAAAGCGAACTGTGCCGGTGTTGGGGAAGTATATCCATTGAGGCGTATTTGCATCGAAAAAATATCTCCATTGAGGAAGTAGCCACGATGAGCTTCCCGCCTCGCGTAGCGATGCTTGAGTCGGCTTGGATTATATTTTAGTCTCAGACTTAATCACTCCCAGGCACCTCGTCGCCGACCGCGTCGGCGTGGCAATTTTGGAAGCGGTGGAGAAATAAAATTAATCCAGAAAATGGCTAACGAATCACCCATTGACCCATTAGTGCAGGAGTTTTTTGCCAATCCGGATGAGCATGCCATCCTGAATGCACTCTCAATCCATGTCGAAAATTACTATGGGTATGAAGCAGTAACCGAAGACGAAACCTCTGTGATGCCCGAAGCACTGCGCACTGTTGCAATTATCTGGAGTGTAACCGGCTTTATTGAAAACAGCGGGGTCGAATCCTTTTGGGCGTTACCCGTTAACCGCCAATTGCTCTTTGCCGCCTATGAACGGGTGGGCCTGGAAAAGCTCGCAGAGATTCTTCGCGAATCTTTAAAGCTCCTTCCCTCGGATTCAGCATTGCTGGATGCCCTTGACCTTGAGAAATACTTTGGCAGCGGAAAAAAATGCCGTGAAGCGGCAAGCCCATTCTCAAAAAAGTTTTTTGCCAACTCCAAAGGAATGAATGAACCCTTGGCCAAATACGCCCGCACCCACTGCAAAGACTTTACCAATCTCTTGTGCGGTCGCTTGCCGCCAAAAAAACACAACCCTCCTACTATGCCAGGTGGAACGCTTGTGGGTGATTGGCAACCCACTGCCGACTTGAGTCCAACGACAATCGAAAAAAGAAAGATTTTTGACAAGGACGGGAAGCAGGTCGGCTTTCAAGTTCGAGCCAAAGAATAAAACTGTGCGCGGTTTTGCCAACCGCGTCAGCGTGGCGATTTTGGAAGCGGTGGAGAAATTGTCCTATCTAAATTATTCTACTCACAAGCAATGTTTCTCCAAATGCCGCTTATAGTCTTCCAACGCGCCTGGGACATCGGGGTTCTTAAAGATATCGAAAATTCCGAATGACGGAAGAATATCGTAGCCGCAAAATTTATAGTTGGAGGTAATGTGGAGGAAGAGGTCAGCCGTGCCCTTCCCCGCAAATAAAAAGCTGTTGGAATTATCAAAGGTTCCTCTCGGAGCATTCCAAGTCGCCGAGATCATGAACTTTCTTCCCTGCATTTTTCCACCCGTGCCATACTGCTTGCTGGCGTCTTCACGCGTGCGACCATCACCTTCGAGCAAAACCTTGGCGTTCAGGCCCACATTAAAGACTTCGTCCGCATATTTCTTGTAGATCCAAGGCGCGCCAAACCAATTCACCGGCGTCTGAAGAATGACCAAGTCAGCCACCGCGTGTTTTCCCACTTCTTCCTCCGGCTTATAACCTCGCTCGACAAACGTCTCAACAACCTGATGTCCGCGCTCCGCGAAAAACGCCTTCGCCAGTTCCATGAAGGTGAGGTTCAACTTGCCTTCGGACCATCCAGGGTAAGTGAGGTGGGTGTTGATAATAAGAATTTTCATTTCAGTTATATTTTAGGTCCCGCCTTCAACAACTCCGCCAAAAATTTCTCCCCGCCCTCGATATCCGTAAATTTCCCGTCCAACTGTGCTTCAAAACACGCATTGAGGATTTCTTTAAATTCGGGGCTGGGTTTCATGCCCACCGCAATCAGATGCCGACCTTGCACAATGGGCTTCGGCACATTGCTGGCGACATCGAGCTTCGACGCCCGCTCGAGCAACCACTGGCCTCCGCCCGGCTCATCCGGCAGTAACGGCGGGCGTCCCCATCGGTCCGCTTCGTCCACCCGCGCGAGGCGGTCAATCCGCCCAACTTTTTTCGCCAGACGGCGCACTGCGCTGTCCCCCACATTGCCGAGCATCAATTCTCTTGGGCGCATGTGGCTCAGCACCAGCGGCAGTACGCTTTCGATGAGTTCCGTGTGCTTGGTTATGCGGGCGAGGAAGGATAGCGTCGGCTTTTCTCCCGCCGCTTCGTGGCCGAGGGAACGGATGTGCCCGTCCGCCTCATGCGTCGTCGTGGCAGGCTTGCCCATGTCGTGGCACAGCACCGCGAGCCCGACCACCAGGTCTTCCCACGCATCCCCCGTCCGCCGCGCCGCAAAGGCGTCCAGGCAATGCAGCGTATGCAGCCACACATTCCCCTCCGGATGCCATTTCGGGTCTTGCGGACAATCCAGCAGCACCGCCAATTCCGGGAAAAATTTTATCCAGCCGCACGCCCGTAAAAATTCCAGGCCGAGTGAGGGCTTTTTGCCTTTCACTAAAAGCTTTTGCCACTCCTCGAAAACGCGTTCGCTGGAAATACCCTCCATCGTCAGCGTGGCGCACAGCGCAATCGTTTCCGGCGCCACGGCGAACTCAAACCGGGCGCACATCTGCATCGCCCGCAGCACGCGCAGGGGGTCTTCCGCAAAGCGTTCCGTCGTATGGCGCAAAATTTTCGCGCGCAGGTCCGCGACGCCGTTAAAGGGGTCAATCAACTCGCGCGTCAGCGGATCCCAGGAAATGGCGTTGAGCGTAAAGTCGCGCCGCGCCGCCGCATCGTGGAACGACATCTGCGGGTCCGCATCCACCGCGAAATCCGTGTGCAACGGCCCGGTACGTTTTTCCCGCCGCGGGAGCGATATATCCAGCTCCAGCCCACGGATTTTCAGCACCCCAAAACTCTTGCCCACCGTAATCACCGGATAAGCCAACGCCACCAGCTTTTCCAATTTCGCCGGCTCCAGCCCGAATACTTCCAAATCGGCATCCTTCGCTTCCTGCCCCAGCAACGCATCACGCACACACCCGCCGACGAGCACGGCCCGCCCGCCCGCCGCGCGCACGCGCTCCGCGACATCGGCTACCGCCGCCATCAGCTCCGGCGGCAAAGGGACATGATCAAGCGTTTCAGGCACACCGGCATCGTGTTTCTTTTCCGCCTCGGGGCAAGCCCGCACAAAGCGTTAAAACCCGAAGGGGGTTATTTCTGGTCGGCTGTCAGTGGCTGGGCATCAAATTCGTCTATTTGCTTCTGCAAATTCTGCGCATAGGTATCATAGTCCTTTCGCCTTTCTTCCAGTTGTTCCAGCTCGGCAGTATTTCCCTTGGCATTTTTTATATGTTCTTCGATGTTTTCCGCAGAGACTTTTTGAAAGTTTTTCAGCAGGTTTTGCATTTGTAGCTTTTGATTTGCGCGTGTCTCGAATTGTGCCATTTGCTCCGCAGACAAGATGGGGGCTGGCAAGGGTGCTAGTTTCGGCGGTTCCACACTCACAGTTTTGGAAGACATTAAAGGTGTTCCCCGAGCTGTATTCACCTGTACTACCTGCGTTGCTACCTGATTTGCGTGGTCTAAAGACAAACATTTCAAAACTACCCCGGCACTAAGTGCCGTTAACAGTAATAAAATTAAATGGCGGCGGGATGGTTTCATGGGGCGTAGGGGTAAATCTTACGACCCACCCGGCAGCGGCTGCGCATCCAGAGCATCAATCTGGCTCTGCATATTCTGCATAAAAGCGTCATATTGCTGCCGGGCGTTGTTCAGCTTGGCCAGTGCGGCAGGATCTCCGTTGGCCTTTTGTTCGGCCTGCTGCAGCACGGCGGCAGACTGGATACGGAATTGCTCCAGATTCGCCTGCATTTGCTGCTTTTTCTGCGCCCGCTGGGCGAGCTGCGCAGTCTGCTCGGGGGTCAACGGGGTCTCTCCCGCCGGGGCTGGTGCGACCTTCGGCGCTTCGACCACCACCACCCTCGGCGGCGCGGGAACCGTCGCCTGCGGCTTCGCTGGCTGGATCGAGACGGGTTTCGCCAGTTGAACTTCGCGCAACGGATTTTTGGAAAAGACAATTTTCCAGATTATTCCCGCGCCCACCGCCATCAACAGCGCGAAAACCAAAAGATGCCGGAGCCATTTCATGGGGAAAATATTTTACCGCCGGCAGGCCATCCAGAACGCCAGCAGCGCGCCGGCGGGAATGGAAATCATGGTCAGCGGCGTAAGGTTCTGCAAATGGGTGACGAAATAGCCAAAGCTGCCGTCCGCGATAAATGGAAAAACCTTCCACTCGCTGAATATTCCCGCCGCCAACGCGATGATTCCGCAAATCGCACCAACCCACAGTTTCCGACTGCGGCCAAAGCCCGCCCCGAGCCCTACCGCCACGCCCGGCACAACCAACCCGTAGTATCCCTGGCTCGCCAGCCACGAAAAAACAAAATAGCCCGCCACCGCACCCAAAGCTCCATATACCACCGCCAACGCCGCACGCTTCATTTCGTTGTTGGGCTTTTCCATGGGGTGAATCGGTCAGCAGTTATGACAGATTGATACTCGCCCCAACTTTTGTCCATCTCCTTCCATTGGCACCTTAATCTCCATGAAGTTAAGGGTAATTTGCCCGTTTTTACCGATTTTATTATCTCACTAAATCTTTAATTTTGAATGTTTTATGAAATTATCTCGACTTTCTTGTTTACTATCTTACCCAAGATAGTCATATTACCGCCATGAAAACAGTGTCCCTCCCCCATCCTGAAATGCTTACTGTGGAAAGTGAGCGCCTTGAACTTTTGCCAGCTGTGGATCGGGTACGCTGGGCCGCGGAGACTTTTGGCGACAAGTTGGTTTTGAGCACGAGCTTCGGCATCCAGTCCGCCGTCATGCTCCACCTCGTCACTCAGGTCGTGCCCGAGATTCCCGTTGTCTTCATTGATACCGGCTACCTTTTCCCCGAAACCTATCAATTTGCCGACGAATTGACGAAGCGCCTGAACTTGAATCTGAAAACCTACTCGCCGCTGCAAACCGCCGCGCGCCAGGAAGCGCTCAACGGCAAGCTCTGGGAACAGGGCCGCGAGGGTTTGGAAAAATATAATTTCATCAACAAGGTCGAGCCCATGAACCGCGCCATGCAGGAACTCGGCGCGAACGCCTGGCTGGCCGGCCTGCGTCGCGTCCAGTCCAGCACCCGCGAAAAGCTCGACATCGTCCAACTCCAAAAGCGCACCTACAAAATCCATCCCATTGTGGATTGGAGTGAGCGCGACGTTTACCAATATCTCACCAAAAACGGCCTGCCCTACCATCCCTTGTGGGAAAAGGGCTACGTCTCCGTCGGCGATGTCCACAGCAGCGCGCCCCTCGGCGCCGGCCAAACCGCCGAGGAAACCCGCTTCAGCGGCCTCAAGCGCGAATGCGGCCTCCACGAATCCAACGGCAAAGCGGATTATCAAATCTAAGGGAGCGTTCCTTGACAGAATTTACCGAATTCTGTTAATTCTGTCTAAAGTTTTTCCCATGCAACTCGCCCCCGAAGTCCGCTCCCAACTCGACGAATTGAACCGCCGCACCGGTTATTTGTGGAGGTTTCTTTGACGTCGAGGGCAAGCAGCGCGCCGCCGCCGCTCTCGAAGTTCGTATGGCGGATAATGGTTTTTGGGATCGCCCCGAGCAGGCCCGCGAAGTCATCACCGAAGCCAACGGGCTGAAAAACATCTTCAATCCCGTCGTCGCCTTCCGCAAACGGCTCGACGATTTGCAGGCGATGGTCGACCTGATTCTCGAAGGCGACGAAAAGGACGTTGGCGATTATGCCAAGGAAGCCGCCTCCACCGCCACGACGCTCCTCGTCGACCTCGACAAACTCGAGATCGAATCCTTCCTCACCGGCAAGCTCGACAAATCGAGCGCCATCATGACCATCCACGCCGGCGCCGGCGGCACAGAATCCTGCGACTGGGCCGAAATCATGTGGCGCATGTACACCCGCTGGGCCGAGCGCCGCGGCTTCAAAGTCGAAGTCGAAGACCTCCAGCAGGGCGAAGAAGCCGGTATCTCCCGTGTCACCTTCCGCATCATTGGTCCCTACGCCTACGGCTACGCCAAGGCCGAGCGCGGCGTCCACCGCCTCGTCCGCATCAGCCCTTTCGACGCCAACAGCCGCCGCCATACCTCCTTCGCCGCCGTCGACGTCATCGCCGAACTTGAAGACGACATTGACGTGCAAATCAACGAAGCTGACCTCCGCATTGACACCTACCGCTCCAGCGGCAAGGGCGGCCAGCACGTCAACAAAACCGAGTCCGCCATCCGCATCACGCACATCCCCACCAACCTCGTCGTCACCTGCCAGACGGAGCGTTCCCAGCACAAGAACAAGGACCGCGCAATGAAGACCCTCAAGTCCCGCCTCTACGAAAAGATGCAGGATGAAAAGCGGGCCGAGATGGAACGTTTCTACGGCGAAAAAGGCGACATCGGCTGGGGACACCAAATCCGCAGCTACGTCTTTCAGCCCTACCAGATCGTCAAAGACCTCCGCACCGGTTTCGAAACCGGCAATGTCCAAGCCGTCATGGACGGCGACCTCGATGGCTTTATTAATGCATGGTTGCGTGCCGGCTGCCCTTTGAAGAGAAATAAAGACATCAAGATGGAAGAGTAGCCTCGCCCCTCCCTTCATGGCCTCCTTTTTCCAGAAAATCGTCCGCCGCATTTCCTCCTGTTGCGCGCCGAACAAGGTCCGCGACTATGGCACGGGCAACCGCATTGAAAACCACGGCGCGGTCTTCAAGGACTGCAGTATTCAATTCTTTGGCCAAAACAACGTCCTCCACATCGCGTCCGGCGCGACTGTCACCAATCTCGAAATCACCATCCTCGGCTCGCGCAACGAAATCCACATCGACGCGAACGTCCAATACCTCGACGGCGATATTTGGTGCTCGAGTGACGATGGCGTCATCCGTATCGGTGAAAAGACGACCATCTCCGACGCCACGCTCACGCTCACCGAGCCCAAGATGTCCATCACGATTGGTACGGACTGCCTCATCTCCTGGAAAGTTGACGTCCGCTGCGGCGATGGCCACCCGATTGTAGACCTCGCCACCAACGCCGTCATCAACGCCGCGCGCCCCATCGTCATTGGCAACCACGTCTGGCTTGCCGCCCACGTCGAAATTCTCAAGGGCGTTACGATCGGCGACCATAGTGTCATTGGCGCGCATTCTGTCGTTACGCACGACGTCCCCGCCCACGCTGTCGCCGCTGGGCTCCCCGCCAAAGTCGTGCGCGAAAACATCACCTGGCACCGGGAAAGCAAGCTAACGGCGCAACCGTAATGTTAACGACAATTATAGATTTCTTAAAAATGAGGTATAAACCCTCTAGGCGTTAATTCCGGAATGTACTATTATGGCACATGTCTTTTGAAATCGTTTCGGATAGCGATGTGATGAAAATTACTCTCCGTGGCGCCTTCAACAGTTTGGAGTTGGTTAAATTGTTCGAAGCCGTGCAAGCCCGGGAAATGCAACTGGCGCGCTCACCCCACCGGATTACGGATTTATCCGCCGCCGCTGGCCCGCAGCTAACCCAGACGGATATCATCCATGCCGTGCAAAGAATTCGCTCCGTGCGTTATCTCAACGAACACAAATCCGCCATTGTTGCTCCGAGTCTGATTCAGTACGGCTTTGCCCGGATGTTTCAAATGTTGAATGATCACCCCCAAGTCGTCGTGGGTGTTTTTCGCGATATGGAATCGGCGGAAGTCTGGCTGGCGACTAAAGAGGAGCAACTCGTGTCATCCTCCGGCTTGCAATAAAGGACGATACCGCCTTAATGGCTGGGTACCCTTTCCATGCTCCCCGACGACGACTCTTACCAGCAAACGCAAAAACTGCGTTCCAAGGAAATACTTATCGGCCTGCTGCTCGCCTTTTGCGCGCTGGGTTCGACAGTGCTTTATATCGTTGTTCTGAAGGAAATCAACCTGCTGGCAAAAATTGCCATCATTGCGTTCGAATGGCTGGTCATGATTTTTGTGTTCTTGATCATCGTCAGCAAAATGCGCCGGCGTGGTCGGTGAGCTTACTGTCCGGGTCAAAACATAAAATGCCTCATTTCAAGGCATCGCGGCACATCGCTTGAACCTTGCCGTCCTGTCCAACGTTCGTTAGAAAAGCCTCCTTATTATGGAGCCACTTGCCTTCCCGCATCTGCGCGACACTTTTTTGCGCCAGCCGCTATTCCAGGACAAAACCTGGCGCCTCTCTCCTACTGCCTGGCCGCTTACTCCCGCGCAATTGATTGAAATCGAACGCATCGGCGAAGGGTGCCTGGCCTTTCTTAAGGCTCTCGAAATCCTTTATACCCGCTCGTGGCAGGGTAAAAACCTCCTGCGCAACCGCGAGCTAATCGCGCCCTGGGTCGCCGAATACCTCGACCGCGGCAAACCCGCCCACCTCATCGCCCACCAGCGCCATGCCGCCGTCAAAGGCAAGGGTCCTGTCGTCCTACGGCCCGACTTGCTGCTCACCGAAGAAGGCTTTGCCCTCACCGAAATTGATGCTGTCCCGGGTGGTCTGGGTCTGACCGCGTTCTTAAATAAACTTTATGACCAACCGGGTGCCGGCGTCATTGGCGCGAATGACCAATTGGTCGAAGAGTTTTACGCGGCCCTCGCCGCTCTCGCCCCACACAAGCCCGAGCCCTGCATTGCCATCGTCGTCAGCGACGAAGCCGCCACCTACCTGCCCGAGTTCACTTGGATTGCCGCCCGCCTGCGCGAGCGCGGCCACCATGTCCACGTCCTGCATCCGACGGAGATTATGCCGCTGGGCTCCACCCTCTGCGCCCCGGTGGACGGCAATCCAGAGCAGATTGACGTTCTTTACCGCTTCTTTGAACTTTTCGATTTGGAGAATGTGAAAACGGCGAACTTCATTGTCACCGCCGCAGAGGCCGGTGAGGTTGTGGTCACTCCGCCGATGCGCGTCTTTCAGGAAGAAAAGTTGGCGCTCGCGCTGCTCCATCATCCGCAGTTGGAGGATTTCTGGCGCGAAAATCTCCCGCGCGGCACCTGGCCATTATTGCAAAAATTAGTGCCGCATTCGTGGATCGTGGATCCGGTCAATCTTCCGCCCAATGCCGTGCTCGATGCCCCCTGGGTCGGCGGCAAACCCATCCACCGCTGGGAACAGCTTGCCGAGGCTTCGCAAAAAGAACGCAACCTCATCCTCAAGGCCAGTGGTTTCCATGAAACAGCGTGGGGCGCGCGCTCCGTCGTGCTCGGTAGCGATGTCGCCCGCGATGAATGGCTCGCCGCGATTAAACACGCGATGGAGATGGCACCGCAAACGCTGCATATCTTGCAGGACTACCGCAAGCCGATGCGCTTGAAGCATCCCGTTTACAATCACGAAGGCCAGATTTACGAGATGGAAGGCCGCTTGCGCCTCTGTCCGTTTTATTTTGTCCGGGGAGATCACACGCACCTCGGTGGCGCATTAGCCACGTTCTGCCCGGCGGACAAAAAAATCATTCACGGCATGAAAGACGCCGCCATGCTCCCGAGTGCCATTGCGGAACCCGCCGCTGTGCCGGTGGGAGTTTAGCTAATCTTGCTTCCGGCTCCGCATGACCGGTGTCGGCACATTTTGCCATTTAGCCAGATAAGCTGCCGCTTGCTCCCCAAGTTCTGCGCGAGTATTCACTTTTTCCAGTGCCCCACGCAGCGCCGCTGCCTCCGGCATATCTTTGACCATGCTCTTGAACATCGCGCGCATGCCACTGAGCCTTGCCGTCGCTGGGTCGCGCCCTTGTTGGGCAACGCGGTCGTCGGCATAGCGTAACATCGCTTTCCAGCGTTCGGCTAAAGTAGGCGCTTGAGCTGGCCCGTTGCCTTCTAGCCCCGCTTTGATTTCCCGGAAAATCCACGGGTAGCCCAGCGCCGCCCGGCCGACCATCAAACCGGCCAGCTTCGTCTCTTGGCGCAGGCGTGCGGCCATTGCAGGCGAATCCACACTGCCATTTCCCACTACTGGAATGGTCACTGCTTCGGAAGCCGCTGTGATGACCGCCCAGTCCGCCCCGCCCCGGTAGCCTTGCTCTTTGGTCCGGCCATGCACCGCCAGGGCGCAGATGCCCACTCCGGCCAACCGGCAGGCCGCGTCGACGGCCACGATGGATTTTTCATCCCAACCTATGCGAATCTTGGCTGTCACCGGCAGCTTGACCGCTTGTACCACCCCTTCGGCAATTTTTTCCAGCAAAGGCAAATCGCGCAGCAGCGACGAACCCGCATTGCGGCACGTCACTTTGTCCGCCGGACAACCAAAGTTCAGGTCAATAAAATCCGGGTGCAGGCGTTCTTCCACCATGCGTGCCGCTTCCGCCATCAATGCCGGGTCACCGCCAAAGATTTGAATCCCCAGCGGCCGCTCCTCAGGAGTGAAATACAAATCTTGCCAGACGGCCTCAGTCCCGCGCACCAGTCCGTCCGCATTGGCAAATTCTGTCACCAAAACATCCGCCCCCTGCTCCTTGCACAACCGGCGAAACGGACTATCCGTAAACCCCGCCATTGGCGCCAAGTACTGCGGAAACCGCCCCGGCCCAAACCACGGCAGCCGCGAAACCATCGCGTGGTTTGCACGCAATGCGAGCGTCTCCATGACCACAGGCTCGGACATCAAAAACCATTATATCTCTAAAAAGATGGAATTGGCAAAAGAGAATCTGCTTGAAAACTTGCGCCAATTTATTTCTCAGTTTCATCCTTCATCCTTCATCCTTCATCCTTCATCCTTCATCCTTCATCCTTCATCCTTCATCCTTCATCCTTCATCCTTCCCTTATCCCGTCAAACCCTGCAACGCCTCGGCAAACGCCGCGACGTCCTTCGTCACCCCGCGCAAACGGCGACGCAGTTCTCCATCCTCGGACAATTGCTCATCCGCAAATTCTGACTCAGTGGCATACACGAAGCGCGGAATGATGACGCAGCGGAAATCCAGCATTAGGCTGTTGGCAAAGGGCATGACACTCATGTAACTGCCCTGCCCGCCGGCCGCGCAGATGAAGCCCACCACCTTGCCCGTCCAGCCATCGCCGGTCAGCTCGAGCAGATTTTTGGCCGCGGCGTTCACATGGTAATTATAAATCGGCAGCGTAAAGATGATGCCGTCGGCCTCGCGGATCTTGGCCGTCAGCTCGCCCACCATCGGGTGGTTATAGGCCGCGTTGCCATCGCACAGCGGCAGGTTCAGCGACGCGACGGTGATGAGTTCGACGTCATGCCCGGCCGCCAAACCATCCGTCAATGCCAGTTGCGCCAGCTGGGCGCTGCGGCTGGCGGGGTTGAGCGAGCAACTGAGGATCAGGAGACGCATCAGGAGAAACTGGTTTTTTTTACCAGTCATGACGACCCAAAAATGAACCCCGGCTTGCTTGCGCAGGCCGGGGTTCGTTGACGGGATAAAATCCCGGATCAGATGATGACCGAACTAGCTCGCCGTAATGGTCGACGGGTCACCGGTATTACCAGTGTTTCCGCTGTTACCTGAACCACCATTGCCGCCGCCACCGGTACCGCCACCACTACCGGGGTTCTGTCCAAGGGGAATATCAACCGGTGCCGTAGTCGGAGCCAAGGTGAGGGTAACCGTCGGAGGCGAACTGGTGCCATTGTTTACCGTGGGCGAAGAAGTCGCGGTAATTGTCGGTGCAGCGACCGGGGCCAAACCACCTGCCGCACGGGCGGCATTGATCGCAGCGTAAACATCATTAATCGCCGACTGGGCGGCGGCGGCATCAACCCCCGAGCCACCAACCGTGGCCGAGACCGGATTACCGCTGGCATCCGTTTGAATATTCACGGAAAGCTGGGCTCCGGAGCCAACCTGGGCGTTGTTTACCACCGTGGTGGATGTGCCGCCAGTGGAGGTGACGACCGAAGTCGTCGGGGTCGAAGGCGTAAATTGGACACTGCCGGTCAAGCAATTCGCCACGATGCCGGTGACGACACCCGCGGCATTACGAACAACGGTGATGGAAACCACGGTGCCGCGAATACCGGCGGAGCCGGCCGGGGTGTTCACGGTGAATTTCGAACCAGCCGTGTTGTTGAGCTGTTTGACTTCGCCCTGCAAGGTGCCATTGCGCAAGTCGAGTTCCGTGTCGGATTTGCTCGGGTCCTTGCTCAAGCGCAGGAAGGTGCCTTCGGCATCTTCGTCATACTTGTCCTGCTTGTACTTGGTGATCGCCATTTGGGCGTTCGGGGTGACGCGAATGGTCGCGCCATTGGAAAACGCCAACAGGGCGGTGCCGTCTTTGCCTGCCATAATGAGGTCGCCTTCTTTGACGAAGTCATTGTGCTTGAGGGGAACAGCTTCCGCTGTGCCGCTCTTTACTTTGACGTCACCACTGACGATGAGCGCCTGGATTTTGCCGACCGTGGAGTCTGCCGCCCGGGAATAACTCGGGAGCAATGCCAGCGCCAGCAAAGCAATCGCGTAAAGTTTTAAATGTTTCATAATCATAAATTTTATATAATGAGCCAACCGGTTGAAGGGTAGTTCCTTTAACCAGACAAAAAACTATCATTCCACCGATGCCTAAGCAAGTTATTTTTCCGCGCTTTTCGGCTTAATTTTAAGCCCGTAAGGACATATTTAGGGCGCTTTTCCCTAAAATCGTTAGTCTTTTCAGCATCGCCTTTGCCT
>Ga0206895_1004_pt1 | contig 42419 bp, 49 predicted proteins | sample Alteio_BWOrgHeat_51_FD_152967 | JGI IMG/M metagenome (GOLD analysis project Ga0206895, IMG submission 152967) | Enriched cells from forest soil in Barre Woods Harvard Forest LTER site, Petersham, Massachusetts, United States -... | ecosystem: Environmental > Terrestrial > Soil > Temperate forest >...
CGATCAGCAACAGGTAAAAAAAATATTTACTGAAATACATTCCTTTGATATACTTGTAAACTGTGCAGGTATTGCCCATATCGGCAAAGCCGGCAATACTTCGGAAGAAGATTTTGAAAAAATATTCCGTGTAAATGTAAAAGGCACTTATAATTGTTTGCATGAAGCCATTCCCATATTCCAGCAAAAAAGATCAGGTGTGATATTGAATGTTGCTTCCATCGCTGCAATAGTTGGTATCGATGACCGCTTCGCGTACAGTATGAGCAAGGGCGCGGTTTTTACTATGACATTGAGTGTGGCTAAAGATTATATCAATGAAAACATCCGTTGTAATTCCATTTCACCAGCGCGTGTGCATACACCGTTTGTGGATGGGTTTATCAGCAAGAATTATCCCGGACAGGAAAAAGAAATGTTTGAAAAATTGTCCAAAACACAGCCGATAGGCAGGATGGGTAGTGTGGAGGAAGTAGCAGCGCTCGCTTTATACCTGTGCAGCGATGAAGCAGGTTTTATAACAGGCAACGATTACCTGATCGACGGCGGGTTTATCAAATTGAACAGTTAAGAAATTTTACTAAACAATACTGATTTATGAAACTGATCCGTTTTGGCGAAGCAGGCAAAGAAAAACCGGGCGTACATATCAATGGGAACAATTATGATGTGTCGGGGTTTATTAAAGATTATGATGAAATGTTTTTTGCCAATGGCGGTATTCAGCATCTCTCATGGATGATCATGCAGCATGAAAATATGTTGCCTAAAATACAAACAGGAACACGTTTGGGTTGCCCTGTAGCCAAGCCTTCCAAGATCCTTTGCATCGGTTTGAATTATGCAAAACATGCAAAAGAAACCAATGCCGTTATTCCCCAAGAACCGATCCTGTTTATGAAATCAACTACCGCTATTAACGGACCGGATGATGATATCATGATCCCCAAAAATTCCGTAAAAACAGATTGGGAAGTAGAACTTGCTTTTGTTATCGGTAAACGCGCCGCTTATGTTTCTGAAGAAGATGCGATGGATCATGTTGCGGGCTATTGTTTGCATAATGATGTCAGCGAAAGAGAATTTCAACTGGAACGCGGCGGCACATGGGATAAAGGAAAAGGCTGCGATACCTTTGCACCACTAGGCCCATGGCTGGTTACAAAAGATGAGATCAAAGACCCGCACAAACTTCGGTTGTGGTTAAAAGTGAATGACAAAATGATGCAGGATGGAAATACCGATGACCTCATTTTTAATATTCCGCAACTCGTTTCATACCTCAGCCGGTTTATGACATTATTGCCTGGCGATATTATTTCAACAGGCACGCCGGCCGGTGTGGGGCTCGGTTTCAATCCACCCGTATATTTAAAGCCAGGCGATATCGTTGAGCTGGGAATTGATGGGTTAGGTGTATCCAAACAAAAAGTAATTGCATATCAATGACCTCTCTCAAAGAAGATCACAGCACCCCTTCAGGGGCAGGGGGTAAAAAAAATGTAATTGACTCTCACCAGCATTTCTGGAAATACCATCCGCAGATACACGGATGGATCAATGATGAGATGCAGGTGATCCGCAAAGATTTTTTACCCGCTGATCTTTTACCACTGTTAGCAGAAAATAATATTGCAGGATGTATTGCGGTACAGGCTGATCAAACGGAAAGCGAAACAGATTTTTTAATTGGGTTAGCAACTGAAAATAATTTTATTAAAGGTATTGTGGGTTGGGTAGATCTACGGGCAGATGATATTGAAGAACGTTTGCAGCACTATCAACAGCAGTCAATTGTAAAAGGTTTCCGCCATGTTTTACAGGGAGAAAAACCGGAATTCATGTTGCAGGAAAAATTCCTTCGTGGCATCGGCGCATTAAAAGAATTTGGGTTTACGTATGATATATTGATCTTTCCGCAACACCTTCCTGCAGCAATAAAACTTGTTCAAAGATTTCCCGGACAAAAATTTGTGATCGATCATATGGCAAAACCGGATATTAAAAATGGGTTGATAGATAGCTGGAAAGAAAACATACAGTTCATTGCACAGTTTCCAAATATTTATTGCAAACTAAGCGGTATGGTTACTGAAGCAAACTGGAAAACATGGAAAAAAGAAGAACTGTTTCCTTATCTTGATGTAGTAACAAACGCTTTCGGCATTAACAGGTTACTGTATGGTTCCGATTGGCCGGTTTGTCTGGTAGCGGCATCGTATGCCGAAATGATCAGCCCTGTAAAAAAATATTTTTCAACGTTCACAAAAACAGAACAGGAAGCGGTCTTTGGCGGTAATGCGTTTCAATTTTATCATCTATAATTTTACCTATCATGGATCTGCAGCTAAAAAATAAAGTGATCATTGTAACAGGCGGCGCCAGAGGTATCGGCGAAGGCATTGTGCGGTTACTTGCAGCCGAAGGCGCTGTACCTGTAATTGTTGGAAGGAACGAAGCGGACAATAACAAACTCGTTACAGAGATAGAAACCGCTGGTGGCATGGCTTCACAGGTTGTTGCAGAATTATCCGACCCTTCTCAATGCGAAAAAGCCGTTCACTCTGTGATCAAACAATTTGGCAGGATAGAAGGCCTGGTAAATAATGCAGGTGTGAATGATGGCATTGGCCTTGAAAAAGGCAACTATGAAAAATTTATGGAGAGCCTGCATAAAAACCTTGTCCATTATTATTTGATGGCACATTTTGCTTTGCCGGAACTGATCAGGTCAAAAGGTTCTATTGTTAATATCACATCAAAAACAGCAGAGACGGGCCAGGGCAATACATCCGCTTATGCCGCAGCAAATGGCGGGCGCAATGCACTCACAAGAGAATGGGCCGTTGAATTATTAAAATACAGCGTGCGTGTAAACGCAGTGGCAGTAGCCGAATGCTGGACACCCGCTTATGAAACATGGGTAAAGACATTAGCCGAACCGGAAAAAAAATTAAAAGAGATCAATTCGAAAATTCCATTCGGGAACAGGATGACAACAAGTGAAGAGATCGCAAATGCAGTAGTGTTCCTGTTATCAGAAAGATCAAGCCATACAACCGGCCAGATCATTCATGTTGATGGCGGTTATGTGCATCTTGACAGAGCTCTCGCAAATGCCTGATAACTCCGCGCCTCCGCGGTGAAAAGAGTATGGGTTTTTTTTACCGTGGAGACGCAGAGAAAAGATATTTCAGTAATCCTCAAATAAAACAAATGAAACAAAGATCTTCTGCAATAAAACAGTTTCTTTTTCTCTGTACAGTTTTATTGCCGGTAACAATATTTGCGCAGGCGGATAAATGGATACAGCCGGGCGAGATCTGGCCCGATCAAAATGGCAACCATGTGCAGGCGCATGGCGGCGGTATTACCAAAGTAGGCAAGATCTATTACTGGTATGGCGAAGAACGCAGGCAGGGGCTGGATTCGAACCTGCGTTATGTTAGCTGTTATGCATCAAAGGATCTGATGAATTGGGAATTTAAGGGAGATGTATTGCAATTAGCAGACCCTGAAAACCTGGGAAGGCGCTGGGTTTGCGAGAGGCCGAAAGTTTATTACAATGCAAAGACAAAAAAATATGTGATGTATCTTCATCTGGATAACAGCAGTTATAAACTGGCGCGCGTAGCAGTCTGCATCAGCGACAAACCGGATGCGAATTACACTTATGTAAAAAGTTTTCGCCCGCTGGAACATGAGAGCCGGGATATAGGCCAGTTTATTGATGATGACGGACAGGCGTATTTAATTTTCGAAGACAGGCCACTTGGTTTTCACATCGCAAAACTGTCTGACGATTATATGAATGTTGAAAAAGAAATGTGTCTTGTAAAAATGAAACTTGAGGGTGGGGCAGTGGTTCATTACAATGGTTTGTATTATGCCATCGGTTCTGCTTTAACGGGATGGAACGCAAACCCGAATAAATATGCAACAGCCACTTCATTGGAAGGGCCATGGTCGGAATTTAAAGATATTGCGCCACCGGAAGTAAAAACATATGGCTCACAATCAACACTGATGCTGAAAGTGGTTGGCAAGAAAAAAACAACCGTAATATTTATGGGCGATATCTGGAAGCCGCGTACACAATGGGATTCACGTTATCTCTGGATGCCATTAGAGATCGGAGATGGTAAATTATGGCTACCCGAACCAAAGCCATGGAAGATCGATGTGAAGAGCGGTGAAGTAAAGCTGAAAGAAGTTAAATAGATTAAAGAAGTTAAATGGGGTTAAAAAGGTTGGCAACAAGTTTAACCTTTTTAACCCCATTTAACTTCTTTAACTTAATCCATTACTTTTATTAAAACCAACCCGTATGTTTCTGCAAAATAAAACGGCCATTGTTACCGGTGCCGCACAAGGCATTGGTTTGGAAATATGCAAACAACTGGCCGGCCATGGAGCAAATGTTCTCTTGAACGATATTGATGAAACCCTTGCCACCAAAGCGGTCGCAGGTATTTGTTCAAACAATGAAAAAGCAAATTGTATTTCCCTTCCCGGTGATGCCGGCAATGTTTCCTTTATTCAGCAAATGATTGATACAGCCGTTACACAATTCGGCAGCCTCGATATGGTAATTGCCAATGCAGGTATCACTTTGTTCGGAGATTTTTTTACTTACACACCCGCATCTTTTTTTCGTGTGATGGAAGTTAATCTTGGCGGCACTTTTTTTCTTGCACAGGCAGCTGCAATACAAATGAAAAAGCAGGAATCCGGTGGGTCATTGTTATTTATGTCCTCTGTTACCGGCCACCAGGCACATAAAGATCTTGCAGCTTACGGTATGAGTAAAGCTGCCATAGAAATGCTTGCAAAAAATTTAGTGATCGAGCTCTCTCCCTATAAAATAAATATAAATACGATCGCACCGGGCGCTACTGTTACTGAAAGAACATTGGAAGACCCGTCCTATCAAACAACCTGGGAAAAGATCACACCGATGGGCCGCCCTGCTTCTGTTTCGGATATTGCACACACTGCTTTATTTCTTGTGTCTGAAAATGCAAAACATATCACGGGCCAAACAATAATTGTTGATGGGGGATGGACGAGTGTAAGCCCGTCACCATATTAAATGAACAACTATGATTTGTATTTGTTTTATTCTGCCCCCGCCCCTGAAGGGGAGTTAATGTGTCTTAAAGGGGTAAAAAGAAATATTATAAAGGCCTTACCATAATATTTTTAAAATGCACAATGCTGTTCGGGTCGTGCCCCTGCAGGGCAAATGTTCCGCTTGATATGATACGTTGTGCATTATCTGCCGAACGCTGCACATTATCCGGCTCTGTATAATCAACCACTGTTTTATCATTGATCTTTATGATCACTCTTTTGCCTACTACTTTTACATATTCGGTGTACCATTCGTAATCTTTTGCATACACTTCTTTCACATCTTCAATTCCATATAAACTGCCGGTTCTGCGCCAGTCGGTATGCGAATTATTTACCTGCACTTCATAGCCTTTTGATGGCCAGCCACCTTCCTGGTAAGCGGTATGAAAATAAATACCTGAATTGGCCCCGGGGTATGTCATCACATCGGCTTTCAATTCAAAATTTTTGAAGTTATGATCCAGTACATTTCCGTTGTAAAAAAGATGTGCCGTTTTTCCATGAACGATGATCATTCCACTGTCAACACTGAATGTTGCCGCATTCTCGCCAACGCGCCAGTCGGCGATCGATTTGCCATCGAATAATGATATCCATTTTCCGGATTGGTTCTTATTGATCTTTGTAAAAGAAACAAGGATGAAAAACAGCAGGCAGGCCGGTACAAATTTTTTCATGATAGGGCTGATTATGGTGATGTGATTGGTTTGATGAAACTACTGATTAATATTGATTATTATTGTAACCGAAATTTACCGCGATGGCAGAAATTCAGATCGTAGTAGTTGATTCAGGGTCCGTTTATATTGAAAAGCTCAATAAACGTTTGTATCATGAGATCGAATGCGATAATTATTATCATGAAGTAACAGAACTGGTAAGCGGCTACCAGCGCTCACTGCATTTGTTCCATCACATCCAGAACCCTTCTTTTCTACCCATCCTCTTACGCAGTTATGAAACACTGGAAGGAACGAGTATGTATTCAGGGAAAGTGCTTTCTATCCGCAAATATTATATCCATGGCAATAACGGGCCCGAAGGGCGCCTGAAGATCGAAGCCGATAACAAACAGTTATACGATATCCCGCTGGAAGCGCTGGAGCAGTTGGGTATGGCATGATTCGCCACCGATTTTCTACAATCCATTAAGTACATATTTTCCTTTGTTTTTATTGTGGAACAATGAACACAAAAGCCTGCGAAATAGAGCCATACAGATCATTTGAACATGGCATATGCTTTTCAGAAAAACAGGTATTCAATCATTTAAAATGAATTGTTATGCCAACAAAAACAAAAAAAACAATGCCGTCACAGTCTAACTCAGACATGAACCGCAGTAACGGAAAACAAACAACCACTTCTTCTAAAAGAGGTGCCATGGATTCTGCTAAAAGAGAATCCGAGTCAGAAAATCTAAATAGAAGGAACAGCAGCCAGAAAAATGCCGGCCAATAGCTGTTTTAAAAATGAAAAAGCCTTTGCATTTACAGAAAATACGAAGGCTTTTTTATTTATTTTATTCGATCAGTTTACGCGCCTGTTCGGAATCGTACTCTTGTTAACGGCGTAAAGATCTTTCCTTCCAGGCCGTTATAGTCATAAAAAAAGACCCATCCTGTTAAAGAATGGATCTTGATCAATCAGGAAGAATATTTTTATCTGTTAATAAACATCTGGCCACGTATTTCTCCATTAGGGTTTGCTACCGTGCCCATCATAAAGAACATGTTGCCGGCGGATAACTGGGTAGCCTGGTCGTTTGACAAAGTGAGCCAGCCAATATAAGAGCCCGATGTTGACGAACTGGGGGTTATAGGGCTCATGATCCATGCCTGCCCTACGCCTGTAACATTATTATTGGAACCCGGAGTGCCAATGTATAATGCACCTGAGTTTGGAGTGCCTGTCATATTGCTCCAGGCAACAGTGTACGTAATCACATTGGAATAAGGATCGTATGTTCCGGAAATTGTTGCAGAACCGTTCGTGGTTACTTTCGGAACCATCTGGCCACCGGTTGCAGTGCCGGATAAATTAAAACTGGCGCTGCTGCCATTGCCATCTGATTTTGTGCAACTGCTTAAAATAAGTGTGCTGCAAAAAGCCAATGCTGAGAACAGCATGATCTTTTTTATGAACTGAATCGTTTTCATGTGATAGTTTTTGTTTTAAGGTTATAACCTGTTTCGTTAAAATCATATGCCATCGTGAAAAACCATTATGTGGATTTTCTTAGACACCTTAGCTGCTACGCCTTCGCTCGCTTACAAGGATCGTATGGTTTTCTACAATTATCCTGTGCAGTTGTGGAATAAAGAACACAATATGGGATCGGCTTCACAGAGCTGGTATAATTTTTCAAGCGATGGTCGCATACTAAATCCATTACTAAAACAAAATTTTATGGCTAAGTATTCAAAAAAAGCGGGCGACAAAGTTGAAAAAGCTATGCACGAAAAAAATGCCGGCACTTTAAAAAGCGGCAGGAGCGGTAAAACGGTAACCAGCCGTAAACAGGCGATTGCCATAGGCCTCTCCGAAGCAAGGGAAGAAGGGGCGAAAGTGCCTGAAAAGAAAACTGCTGCAAAAAGATCAGCCACAAAGAAAAGCGCGCCTAAGAAAGCCGCGAAAAAAAGTACCGGGAAAAAATAGCACTATAGAAATGCTGCAGCTTTACTACCTGCTATTAGAAAGCAATGGTATTTCTCTTTGTATATACATCTTTATCCTTTTTTCGCAGCCGATATCAAATACACATTGATAAGAATATAAGCTGCCAGAAAGACCATGGACGTTACCCTGTCGAAACGGTTGGCTTCTTTTATTTTATTCTTTTTTACAAGCGTAAGCGCATAAACGGACGAAGTAACTACCGCAAAAATAAAGAACAGCGTAATGCCATGCAGTGCATCAACCAGGGTGAAAGAGGTTGATTCGGGAAGTGCGGAGTCTACAATATATTTATTGCCGATCGCTGCAAACAATGCGCCTACGCTCAACCCAAACCGCGAATCGATATTATCTGCATGTATATAAAAACAGATAAATGATATCATGAACGCCACATACATTCCCAAAAACATTTTCCAGAACAGGTCGCTCGCATCACGTTTGATACTGATCTTTACTTTATACGTGCTGTATTCGGTATGCGGTTTTGGCTCGGTTGGGTCGCCAAAAGCTGTTTCATAAGCCTTAATGCCGGTTGATACAAGAAAGCTATCGATCGCCCATCCTTTTAAAGTAAATCTCGGATCATAATTATTACCGAGCGTATCGATCACAAATACAAGATCCTTTGAATCGAACTGCGAATTTTCAATAGACAGCCGCAGCTTCTGCTGATCAAACGGAAAGTTGCCGATCTTCCATGAATCTTTCAGTACAAGCTGCAGTTTCATCAACATATAGATACCGTTCGAAGAATCCACGGTAGTAAATAATTTATTAACGGTCTTTGCCTGCGGGATCTCGAGGTTCTGTGCAAAATCAAAAGCTTTGTTCTTGTATTTTAACCATAGCCAGAGATCGGCTGTGTATTCATTTTGTTTGAAATCGATGTCATGAATGCTGGTAACATATAAACCCGTTCTTACCGTATCAGGAAGTTTTTTTTCGGCAAAAGATGTTCCGGAGAAAGATAATATGGACAGGGCAAGGCAAATGCTCTTCAGCAGTGATCTTTTCATGCAGTTTTTTTTTTGGGTAGCGGAAAGTTAGTAATTAATAAATAAAAAATTTCTCTGCGGCTCATCTGTGAAAAATTCTGAAACAGTTGCCTGTTGAATTTTGTAAATGTTTCACCGCGGAGAAGGCGAGAAGCAGCGGTTTCGCAGCGTATTCAAATAAGTACACGATCATTGGGCCGCTGGCATATATTTTTAATTGATCATGAGATGAAACATACATCTACCTATCTGATCATACTGAGCCTGTTCACAGCATTGTTATTTGCGTTTGTGATCCAGCCAACACCGGGATCGATCAAGGGAAGGATCATTCCTGCAAATGCGGCGCTTCATGCATGGGCAGTTTCTAACCAGGATACCGGAACAGGTGTGATACAGAACGGGGCTTTTGTGATCAATAACCTGAAAGAAGGAAGATACCGGGTAATTATTGAAGGGTTGCATCCTTATAAAACCACCGACAAACTTGATGTGGTTGTTACCGGCGGGAATATCACTGATGTAGGCGATATCACACTTGATCAATAATATACGGAACAGATGTTGCAGTAAAATAATAAAGAAATAAAGACACATATACGGCGTTGTTATCAACCCCCTGATTAAGCCTGCGGATCTAATGTCTGTGGGCTTTTTTATTTTGCGGATACTTCGTCTTTAAATGAAAGCCGGATCAGTTTTTCAGGCCTTTGTTCAAGTATCTGAATTTTATCAAGGCCTTTTTGCGTGATGGAAAACTGGAGCGTATTGGCTTGTGCAATGATCACCATTGCTTCTTCCTGTAAAGAAAGCAGGTGTTTGTAGATCAGATCCCAATCAAAAGTTGCATGCAGGATCATTTCCCTGGGTGTACATAAATAATGCGTCGGGTTAGGCTCATCCTGTGCGATCTGTGCAAGTGTTTGAAGCGTAAAATACTGGTTCTCCATTCCTACAAGATAAATGAGTTGGTAAAAATGTTGCATCAATCCTGCCCATTAGTTATTCACAATGAGTAAAAGCGGTTTGACGGGGCACAAAATCAACACATTAGCATGATGATGATCTTGATAAGTAATATTTTTTTCGTTAAAAAGAATTAACGTTTTAACTGTTTGAGGATGTCTTTTCTAAACGGGCCATACAATTCGATCGCATGTTTGATCTCTTCATGTGTGCGCCATGGATGTTCCTTGTGCAGGTATTCCACTTCATTAGGATCATTTTTATCCACCCGTATCGCATCCTGCTTGCCGGTTTTTGTTTTGTCGTCCATAAAATATATTTTCTGATACAATGAAAAAATCCTGCCAATATCAACAAATTCCAGTGCAAAATTTTCCACATAGTTTGCGATGGATAGAAGAGGGTATAAGTTTTTACATATTTAATTTATGGAAAATGAATTCTATCTCATTAAGTAAAAACGAATTGTATGTTAGAAAAGAGAACCTCCATGCGCCAGAACAAAGTGGCTCCGATAAGTGATGAAGCATTTGAACAGCTGGAAAAAAAATATGGGATCGATGTAGAAACATTGCGCAAAATGGCAACAGAGCTTCGTTACTCAAGACCTAAGCTGGAAGCGCATTTGACCGTATTGGCGTATGAAGCCAAGAAAAGAATGTAGAAAAGCAGAAGCATAAAGGGTGGCATGAGATTAGAACTATACTAAAGATGAAAAGGACAGTGTTAATAGTAGATGATGAAATTGATCTTTGTTTATTGATCAAAAGTTACCTTGGCAAAAAAGATTGCCAGGTATATATAGCACACTCACTGAAGGAAGGAATACAAAAACTGGAAACGATCAAAACGGATGTACTTTTTCTGGACAACAATCTTCCTGACGGAACCGGCTGGAAAGAAGCGCAAAACATACATACCAGGTTTCCCTGGCTCCATATCAATTTAATGAGTGCAGTTACCAATGCACAGGCAGCGCCTGTAAAACCGGGCGATACATTCCAGATCCTGGAAAAACCGATGAGGCTTTCCGATATGGAAAAGTACCTCGGCTGATCAAGCTAATAGTTCAGATACTTTTTCTGCGAAATACCAAACGCCATCATTTTTTCATAGAGATGAAGCCTTGTTAAACCAACCGCATCAGCCAATTCCTGGTGGCTGCCGCTTGAAAGGATATGATCTTCGATCAAATGTTTTTCTTCGAAAAGTTTCGACCTTACTTTCATCAACAATTTCCCCAGGTTATTTTCACCAACATTTTTGCATACGCCCCAGAAGGTGTCCCGCCAGTCATTGCCTTCGATCAATTCCGTAACGCCGGTGGCCATCAGCGCTTTTGCGAGCAATGGTTCCTTTCCGCCAAATTTGATGAACAGTAATTCTTCCATCACCCGTAGCTTTAATTCTTTTGTCCAGTAACTATCCGGTTTCATATTATGACCGGCTAAAAATTCTTTTGCATCGCCGGGTGTAGGGCAGGACTGGATCATAACTTTTACAGCAGGGTTCTCTATTTTAGATGAAACATAGGCATGTTCCAAAGTAGGATAGATAAGCCCTTTCCAACTAATATAACATGGCCAGAAATTGGAGAGGAACCTGTATTCGTGCTGGAAGGAAGTGATGGGTTGCATGAAAGGGAATTAGGATGATGTATTAACTGAATAGATCTCGCATTGGCCGAATAATCAAATAGAATCGGGCACATCAAGTTTTTCAACCTTGGCTTCCGTATGCGTTCGTTTTACTAAGTGTACCTGATCAGCATCAACGGTGAAATAAAACGTTTCGGCCCAATCTGCACTGGCCATTCTATGCATACTGAAACTATCCTTTGTAAAATATATTTTTATTTTACCGGGAGTTTTGGTTAAGATGATCTTGCCAAAACTTGTTACATAATTAGCTCCCGACGGGCGAATGTTACATTCTTTTAATTCATTTAGCACAGCCGTATCATTCCTGAACCATTTTCTTTCAAAAGCAAGGTATTCATCCGAACATTGATAACCGATGCCGAGCGCTAATGGAAGTTTGCAGCTGTATCTAACCGGCTTTGCATCATATTCAAGATCGCAATCGGTTCCGGCATAGGTAGCAATAAATCCAAGTATGGCTCTCTCCGCTTCGGTCATTTTTTTGAAGTAAGAAAGATTTAATCCGGAATAAAACCCCCTGAAGTCCTGTAAACTTTTATTCCCGCTTTTTTTGGAACCGAGAATGATGATAGAAACCGGCTTTGATGCGATCGTGTTCTTTGTTTTGTTTACCGGCTGGGATAACACGGTGTTACAAATGATCAGTAAACAGTAACAGGTACAAATAATGGATGTTTTATTCCGGGTGATCATATAATAAAATTAATGTTACTTTTCTGCCGGAACTTTCGACCGTATATAATCCGCCAATCCCTTATTACCTGCAGTAGCCTGTGCCGTTGCAACAGCAGTCAGCATTTCATTGACCGCAGGTGTTCCAAAACGTGCAAGGAATGCGGGAAGATCATCCCTGAAAACAACCAGCATATCAACCTGTTTTCTTACCTGCGCCTCATTTTTTGTTCTGCTGAGTGCATTGCCAAGTGTTTGCAGTTTCCCGATCCTTGTATTGGTACTGGATTGTTCGAAAACATCATATACATATGCAAAATCATTTTCTTCGCCGCGCGAAAGGATATCCATGATGGCAACCTGCAATTGCCCTTTGGCAGGTTGTTTGGCGAGCCATCTTGCCATTCCAATTGCAGTAACGGAATCAGCTTTTCCCAGCGACTCGAGCCCTGCACCTGCAACAGAATAAGAAGAATCTTTGATGGCCTGCAAATAAATGGGCTTGTATGCCGGCAGGTCTTTTTGCATCAAAGTGTATACAGCGCCCTGCCTTACAAACGCATCCGGATCATGTTGTGCGAGATCTTTTACAATCGTTTCCATTTCATTTCTAACTGTATCGTTGGTAAAGTCAAGGTTTGATATAATGAGGTTACGTAACTGCGGCTGTTTATCTTTCAGCGCCATTTTAAAAAACGCCAGCCTGTCCGGTTCCTGTTTGTGATTGATAAAAAACCCCACCGCTTCTCTTCTGTCAACATATAAGCCACCATAATGATACTGGAAGTCGAACATCACCGCCGTCTTGTGATCTGTTTTGTCGGACAATAATATCTTATCTGCATCAACATTTATAAGATTTGGCTTTGCAGTTACTGCAAATGAAAAAGTATCCACTGCATTGTTGGCCCAGACCTGGTATCTTTTTTTCGACAACCCCTCATACACATCGATCGCCAATGGGAGTTTGAAAAGACTTGGTTGCAGTTGTTTGATGATCACTTTGGCAATTCCGTTTTCGTAATCATAAGAAATATCGAGCTTCGGGTGCCCCTGCCCGTAATACCATTGATTAAAGAACCAGTTCAGATCTTTGCCTGTTACCTGCTCAAATGCGAGCCGTAAATTGTTTACTTCCGCCGAACCGAATTTATTCGCGGTAAGATACTGGTGAAGCGATTTGAAAAATGCAGAGTCGCCCACATAGTGGCGAAGCATATGTAAAATAGCGCCGCCTTTCTGATAACCTACATCATCAAAAGCATCGATCGCATTTTCATAATGAAAACGTACCAGGCTTTTGTTCATCCCATCACGGTCGCTGAGATAATTTCTGCGGTCGAGATAAATGTGTTCATCGCCTGCCTCTTTTCCATACTTGTATTCATCCCATAATGTTTCCCCGTAATCGGCAAAAGATTCATTGAGTGTGATGTTGCTCCAGCTTTCCGTGGTAACATAATCGCCGAACCACTGGTGAAATAATTCGTGTGCTATGATGCCATCCCATAAACTATTGCCATCAACCAGTTCTCTTGCATCCTGCTGTACGCCTTCGTCATGCAGCGTGATGCTGGTGTTTTCCATCGCACCGAAAATATAATCCCTTCCGCTAACCTGGTCGTACTTGGGCCATGGATAATCAACGCCGGTGATCTTTGAATAAAATGCGATCATTTCAGGCGTGTTGCCAAAAGTTCTCCGTGCATACGGTGCGTATTCTTTTTCAACATAGTAATTCACTTCTTTATTCCTGTAATGGTCTTTGATCACTGCCCAATCACCCACACCGATAAAAATAAGATATGGCGCATGCGGCAGATCCATTTTCCAGGTATCGGTACGTGTGCCGTCGTTGTTTGTTTTTTGACTTGCCAGCAAACCATTCGAGAGTGTCAGGTATTTTGCCGGAACCGTCATGGTTATTTCATCGGTTGTTTTCTGGTTGGGTTTATCGATTGTGGGAAACCAGTAGGAGTTGGCTTCTGTTTCGCCCTGCGACCAGATCTGCACAGGTTTGCCTTTTACTTCATTATGTGCGTTGATAAAATATAAACCCTTTTCACCAGGCATCAGCGAAGGATGCGCGGCTTTGTATTCATCGGGTTTGGAAGTGTAATTGATGTATAAGATATAATTCTCGCCTGCATGATATGTTTTGTTCAGCGTGATATGCAGGTTCATATTATCGTATGTATAATGAAGCGGGATATTTTTTCCGTTGTTCACAACGCATACTTCATGGATAGCCATTCCTTTGGCATCGAGGCTTACTGAATCGGAAGGATAAAAATGCGGGTGTAGTGTGATCCATGCTTTGCCATGCATCCATGATTTATCGTAATCAAAATGCAGATCAAGTTTGGTATGTACAAGGTCGCTCAGTTTTGGCTCCGCGGCCCTGTATATCCGTTTCCATGCAGTATCTCCCTGCGATTGGGCAGATGCCATGTTACTGCCGATAGAACAAAAAGCAAAAACGGCAACGATAAAAATTCTCATACTGGTATTTTTTGGTTAACCAATATACTGTTTTTTAGATAGCGTTCCGGTTTGAAAAATCAAACAAATCAAAACTGCGCCTCCGCGCCTTTGCGTGCATTTTTTCACACAAAGGTGCGGGGCCGGTTTAATTCCACTAATTCAATGATGCGCAGCCTGATTATTCAGCCACAGACACCACAGACAGGCACAGAATAACACAGTTTTTTTTCCGGCCTGTCTGTGGAAATAATTTTGTATTTAGTTAAAGTAATGTAATGCCATGTTCTTCTTTGGCTATGAACAGATAATTTTTTTGTATTTTTTGTCTACTAAATGTAGCCTTATGAAAAAAACGTTGGCCTTATTTAAAATATTCCTGTCTGCATGCCTGCTGATTATTATAACACGCAGCCAGGCCCAGCAGCCCGTTTCTATTGCGGGTGCTGTTGAAAGACAATTGAACAACATTGAAAAAAACATCATCAGTGTTGCGGAAGCGATGCCGGAGGAGAAATTTTATTTTACTCCTGAAACACTTTCGATCAAAGGAAGTGAACTGAAAGGCGTACGGACTTTTGCAGCACAGGTAAAACATCTGGCTACAGATAATTTCGCTATCTGGAGCCCGGTAACCGGCGATGCACTTCGCGCTGATATAAAAGATGTGAATGGCCCTGAAAACATACAAACCAAAACACAGATCATACAATACCTCAAAGAATCCTTTGCCCTTGGACATAAAGCCATTGCAACACTGACTGAAAAAAATGCGATGGAGATGATCCCGTTCCGCGGGACGAAACTGCCAAGGCTGGATCTTGTTTTTTATGCATTGACGCATGACAATGACCATTATGGCCAGATGATCGTTTACATAAGATTGGCCGGGATCGATCCGCAAAAGATCGTGATCAAATAAACCAGGTTAAAAAATGTTTCATTTTTTGTAACAAAAGCGGCCGTACCATGTATAAAACTATTTGAGTGCGTATATTTAAGTGTTAACTGCTACTTCAATTAAATACTTGCCAATGAAAACGATCATCTGCCTTATTGCATTATTTACTATCATGGATTGTTCCGGCCAAACAGTTACACCCAACCCGCCAATAACAGCAACACAAAAGGATACATCATCAGCCGGCGTTATTTTCTTTGAAGATTTTAATAACAATAAAAACAACTGGACAGTTGCAGACAACAAAAGTTTAAGGTCAAGAATTGATGGCGGGTTGTATTATTTAACTGCTGTGGGCCATGCATATGGAGAAGCGCAGGAAGTTAAGATCAATACCCGCAAAGATTTTGAAATTGAAACACGGATAAAGATTTCGGCAGGTAATTCAGAACATAAAAATTATTACAGCATGCTTTTCTGGGGGCGTGAAGCAATGAACAGCTATTATTTTACATTCGCCAAAGATGGTTTTTGTTTCTGTAGAACTTTGTGGCAGTAAAAATCAGAGTAGTTGTACCACGGAGAACGGTTCGTTACAAAAAACTACGCTTAACCCTGACGATTTCAATGTGTATATGGTTAGAAAAAAAGGCAACACGTATTCATTTTTTGTTAACGGCACACAATTTTACGAAATGCCTTTCGCTCCATTCTTCGGAAATCTGATCGGAATTGGCGCGGGCAGGAATGTAAGCCTCGAAATTGATTATTTGAAAGTGATTTATCTATAACCTGGCCTGGTTAAGCGCAATACTCGATTGCGTTGACCAGTCATTCGGTTTTGATCCATTGCATTGTAGACGTTGGTATGCATTTTCGTAGAATAAATACTACTAAATTTCTTCCCATGCTTTTCTGTTTTTATTAACACAAATTAATTTTGTGTTTAACATTATATTTAAATAACTCGTGTCATTTTTTTATTTAACTTGTACCTGTTAGCGTTTATGCTGCCAGACAGCGAGCAAATGATCTCCCCCTTACTATTGCAACCAGCGCTATCGTTTTTATAAACTACCCCCAGTAGTTTTATAATATTAATTTATGTCATTCATAACAAAGTTGATTTATCCTATCCAGCATTGTGAAGATGCTGCGGCTCACCTGCTTAGTGCTTTAAACATAAAATATACAACTTATTATTTGCAAAGAGAGTTGTTGAAACATCCTGATTATCCGAGTTTAATGGCCATTGCAGATGTGATCGGGGCTTCTTATAATATTGCATGCACTCCCTTGAAAATACAAAAGGAGCGTATAAGTTCAGAACCTGAAATCAAACCTCCATTTATAGCACACATCAAAACACAAAAGGGCGGCTTAGTGTTTGCGATCGTTACAGAATTTACAGCAGAACAAATAGTATTATACAATCCCGGTAGTAAGCAGTTCGAAAAATTATCATCAGATGATTTCGATGCTGTATATATGGGAACCTTACTGGTGATCGAAAATGATGAAAGCAGAGATAACAAAGAACTGAACTATCAAAAGAACCGGAAAACAGAAAGAAAAACGGATCTGCTTCTTAACAGCCTTGTTTTTTCTTTACCTGTATTAACAATTGTTTCCTGCCTTGCTATAGTTATCGGCAAAAACCTTTTTGCCATGATCGCCCCGATAGCATTCACCATACTCACTTTATGCGGATGTATAATAAGTGCCATTTTGTTATGGCACGAAATAGATGAATACAATCCGGCGCTGAAAAACATCTGCCAGGCAAGCAGGCGAATGAACTGTTCAGCGGTTTTACATTCAAAAGCTTCTAAAATCTTTGGCGTCAGCTGGAGCAGTATCGGTTTCTGTTATTTCATGGGGATGTTAATGACGTTACTGGTAACGGGTATTGCTGATAATTTTTCACTTGAATTACTAAGCTGGATAAATATAACGGCGTTGCCATATGTAGCATTCTCTATTTTTTATCAATCGAAAGTAGTTAAACAATGGTGTTTATTATGCCTGTTATCGCAGGCCGTATTAATTGGCCAATGTCTTATAGCTACCATAGGAAAATTCCATACACGTTTTTCCCTTGAGCAGATTCCTGCGCCTGCTTACTTTTCAATAATTACGTGTTTTGTTTTTGTATTCATTGTGATCCTGTTGATAGTTCCTTCCTTGAAAAAGGGAAGGGAAGGCAGGCGGAAAGAGATAGAATTACAACAGCTGAAACAAAATCCTCAAATATTCGAATCCTTGCTGGCCAGGCAAAAGTCAATTGAAGAACCCGGGAAAGATTTAGGAATAACAATAGGAAATCCCGATGGATTGTATAAGCTTATTAAAGTTTGCAATCCTTATTGCGGCCCATGCGCAAGATCTCATTCAATCATCGAAGAGTTGATTGAGAATAATGAGGAAATCTGCCTGCAGATAATATTTACAACTTCAGAAGATGATGCTGATATCAGGAAAGCTACGTCGGTACATTTATTAGCCATAGACAGTAAAAATGATAAAGCGCTTACCCAAAAAGCATTAAGCGATTGGTATACTTCCCCGGTAAAGGACTATACGAGATTGGCGGCCCAATACCCCTTAAATGGTGAATTACAACAGCAGGACGCAAAAATAAAAGCAATGCGGGATTGGTGCATCACAACTGAGATAAAGGCTACCCCAACTTTCTTTCTTTGTACAGACATGACAAACGTACCTGCTACATTTTATCAATTACCGCGCAATTACACAATAGATAGTTTGAAATATTTCTTAATGGTATGATATTATTAACGATAAAAAGGCCTGAACATGTCAGCATTGGTAAAAACGATCAAACGTTTGGAGTATGTCAATTTCTTAATTAAGAAACGGGCAACCGGTGACCTGGAAACTTTTGCAAGGAAAATGAAATTATCAAAAAGATCGATGGCAGAAATTTTAGCCGAGATGCGTGAAATGGGCGCATCGATCTCATTTGACAGAAGCAAAAGAACCTATTACTATGCGGAAGAAGGCGAGTTCTGTATTTCGAAGTTCCTGAGGTATGGCGAAGTACTGACAAGAGATGATGCCACTAAAATCGGAAAACCGGAAGAGCTTTGCTTTTCTGAAAAAGCAATATTTATACCTTGTAAAGATGTTTGATGCAAACACGTTCGATGCAGAAATACTGCATCGGAGGTGTTTATATTTGATATCGAAAATGCTTTGATATTGTTTAACCTGCAGTAAAAACAATTAGAAGCGATTATTTACACACTAATTTTTTAAAAAATGAAAAAATTAAAATTAAGCCTTCAACAGCTTGATGGAGTTGAAGTTTTAAAAAGAAGTGAATTAAAAAATGTTATGGGTGGTTTTGGAGAGAATCCAACTACCTACTCTAATTGTGCAGGGGTGTCCGGCGACGTTTATTGTTGCTCCGGAGCCAACGCAGGAACAACAGGAGATTGTACTGCATTGCATAATGGTGGCTGCACTTTTGTTACTGGCGGCCCTGACGAGTGCTAATCCTAGTGGCCCCATCGTTTCATTTTGTAATGGTGGGGCCTTTATTATTTTATAACGCAATCAGTAATATTCAAAATAATGTATTAAATTAATGATCAGTCATGCCAGGTGTATTTTAAAAAATTATCTGATGATATTTGAACGAAGAAAAGTAAGGCGTTTCATTGGTAACGCCTGCTCAGTAAAAATAGCTTTGTTATGTTTGTTGCTTCCATTTTTTAGTTGCCATGGGCTTACCCAGGATAATAGAAAAGTACATCTGACCGGCAATTTCCTCGGGTTACCGGGCGGCAAAATAGTTTGTGTTCCCTTGCATATTGATCAGCCACTGGAAAATGACAAACTCGATCTCTGGATTGATGATGTTCAGGCCGGGGAATATATATTCATCATTAATTACCCTTTTGAGCCGGGGAAAGTTATCCCGATAGCTTACAGGGACAAAAACACAGGGTCAATTAAATATACAAAATACCCGCTGATAAGCGCGAGTTTGAGCGCTTCTGTCTATTTAAACCCCGAGCAGTCACATGAATACGTTTTAAAACCTGTGAAAGGTATGACCGCCGAAAAGATGGTAAATTACAAACAATTTGATGACTGGCGTTCAGATTTGTTTGGATTGCAAATAATTTCGAATTCTGAAGATTCGAAATTATACAGGGAAATTGCAAAGATCAATAGCGACTATTCGTTCCGGAATCGAATACGGATCATGGATAGCTTATATGCGGGTAGCACTGCGCCTGATAAAACTCTCTCAGAGTTTGAATCGCCGGCACATAAATTAAACCGCCAGTATAATACTGCGGTAATGTTACAGGCGAAAAGGAACTTTGCGATGAAACATCGCGAAAGCCCTATTGCCGCTTTGGCTATTTTAGATGCGGATAGCCTGAACCTATCGATTAACTTATATGCTTATCAGCAAATAATGGATAAGATGACCGGACGGGCCGCTAAAAGTGATTATTACGAAAATATGAAGCTGCGGATAAGCTCCTTGAACGGAGTGATACTAAGTGAAGGAGGCTTGTTCATTTTACCTTCGGGAAAAACACCAAACGCAACGCCATTAAAATATAAAGTCTCCGAACACAAATACACGCTTGTTGAGTTTTGGGCTTCATGGTGCGCCCCATGCAGGGCCCAGAACCCGAAATGGAATGATATCTTATCTGAATACAAAAATAAAGGGCTTGCGATTTTAGGCGTATCCTTAGATCAATATGCTGCTGAATGGAATGCCGCTATAAAAAAAGATAGATTAGTGGATTGGGTGCATGTTTCAGATCTTCAAAGCCCATGGACCTGTGCCAACGCATTAAAATATGGTATACAGTCGATCCCTTTTAACCTGCTGGTAGATTCGCAAGGGCGGATAAAAAAGAAAAATATTAATCCCGCAGAATTAAAGGAATTCTTATCAAAAGATGGTTTATAAAAACCAGGAAACATGCTCTATATTACTGCTATACCGGATGATTATTACTTTACCTGGCAGTTAGAAGTTCAATTACTCAATTTTCAATCTTTGGGAATTCCTAAAGGATCCATCCACGTTTTAATCGGGTATGATACAAAAAAAGGGCTGCAACATTATTTTTCTGCTTTGATCGAAGATCAAAAAGAGCATGCAACATTCTTTGTATATGCGGATAATCGAAAACAAAGAGAATATGCTTCTTCCATACGCCCTTATCTTTTTCAGCAACACATTAAAGCAATACCTTCCATTGCAGAAGAAAGCATATTTTACTACGACACGGATCTGATCATGCGTGAGCTTCCGGATTTTACATCTTTACTTCAGAACGATACATGGTATGTATCTGATACCCGCAATTACCTGAATAGCCGGTATGTGATAAATGCCGGCGGCAACGGGCTGTTTGAAAAAATGTGTCATCTTGTAGGCATTACTCCAGGCCTTGTTAAAGATAACGACCAAAATTGCGGCGGGGCGCAATATCTTATCAAAAAAGCACCGCTTTCTTTTTGGGAAAAAGTAGAAAAAGATTGTGAAGCGTTGTATGTACTGATGCGATCCCGAAATAATATAATGGCTGAAGAATTATATATTTCACAGGGAAGCAAAAGAAGTGAGTGTCAGGGAATACAAGGTTGGTGCGCTGATATGTGGGCCGTTTTTTGGAACGCTTTATTTTTCGGATACCATGTAGAGATCAGCAGAGAGCTGGATTTCTGCTGGACCACTGAAGTTATTGAGAGCTGGAAACATAAAAAGATCCTCCATTACTCAGGAGCCATCGAAGAAAACGATCTGCGATTGTTCCGGAAAGTAAACTATCCATTACATTCTCCTTATTATGATAGTAAGCTTTCACGGATAGATCAAAACTACTGCGGATCCCCGATTGCTGCATTGGTAAACCAATATCGCCAAAAGCTGGATGAGGCGAGGATAGATTTATCGGATCTTACGTTTGTTTTTCAAGTTGAAGACGATTCGGATGTATTGTTTGAGGATCTTTCTATCATTTTCAGATATCTGGCGAAATATTTTGTTACAAATATTTTGGTTTGCCATCCTGCTGAAATGAACCTGAGAAATTGGTTTGCTGAAAACAACTATTACTTTTTCACATTTATTGAATTCAGCAGTTCGCCGGATGCAATTCAACAGATCACTACTCCTTATATTGCATTATCCGATACGCATAGTATCATTCCTGCGCAACAGATCATAACAGCTGTTAACATGCTGAGAAGCTCAGAGCTGGATCATGTTGTTCCATTTAAGGAAGCATCGAGAAAGATTGACAGTCTCGCTAAAGAAATGTTTGCCAAACTGCTGGACGATTCTTTTTTCGGAATGAACATAAACAAATTTCTTGAAAATGACATTTTGCCAAAATCATTATTCTTTTGCGGAAGACAGGATGTTATTTTAGGAAAAGGTCTTTTAAATACCGATAAGTATACGCGCATAGATGGCACTGTTTATACTTTTTCAAGCGAGTAAATATAAAAAGCCACTGTGAAAGAATAATGTTTTTATGAATAGCGAAACATCATTTTATATAAATCCTGCCAGTTTTGTTTCTGATCAGTCTATCGGATTATACGATGGTGCAATAGGAAATGCCATACTTCTTTTTTTGCTTTCAGGTTCATCAGGTGATGGCGTTTATAAGGAAATGGCGCTGAAATTACTGGATAGCGTAGGCAACCGGATCGCAGCAATACAATCAACAAGTTTTTCGGATGGGTTATCCGGAATCGGTTGGGGGATCGAATGGATCGCACAAAACGATTTCCTGGAAATAGATACAGACGAAGTTTTGGAAGAGATGGATGATTTCATCTATAAATCTGCCATTTATTCTTTAACAGATGATCTATCACTGGCAACAGGTATACTGGGGGCGATTACTTATTTCCACAGCAGGTATACGAGCAAAAACAGGCATTCTCATATATACAAAAATATTTTTTTCGGCGGGATCGGAACTGTTCTTGTAAATCGCATTTTAGATAAAGGAAAATATCCCGATTTAATAAGTGCATCCAAAAAGTATGAGGAAGGCGAATTGGTTACTATCGGATTGGTGGGTGTATTTCTAAGCCACCTTCTTAAAATTGTTTCGAATAATAAAAAATCTCCCCTTGAACAGGCCCTTTACGACATTACCGGTTTCATTCACAAATTTCTGGAACAGAATACAGGAAATGAAACCGGCAATGAAACAAATGGTCACAAAGATGTTTTTTTATTTTTGGCATCGTGCTATTATTTGTGCGGCAGGAACCATGACCTGAATATCTGGCAGGTGAGAGGCATTTCCTTTATAAAAGAATTTCAGCAAAAAGCCACAAGCGTAAAATATAAAATATCAAAATCGATATTCCTGGCGGATCTGATCTTACAGCAACCAACAGAAACAGATCTGAATGACGATGAAATGCCAATCTGCTTAACCAGTGTTACCGGGAAAAAAATAATTCAAGATGTAGCTTTACAAAACAAAATCAATTTCGATACCGCAGTTTCATTGCTTTTATTACGATAAACAAAAATACAGGATAACTGCAGGGCAGGGAATGGATCTATATATAATTATCCAGATCAAAGTAAAGATCGAAGAATTTTTGCAGTTGATCCGGGGGCCAGGGAATTAACGATTCATCTTTACCAAAATCACTGGTTTCATTTACGCGCTGATCAAATTGTTCTTTGGAAAAAGTATCGGATATATGGCTCACATGCGTGAGATCGCCCTGTGAAAATTCATAACAATAAGACGGTTCAATATTTTTGGAATCTAAAAACACCAGGTTTTCTCTTCGGGCTGCATTTAACCAACGGAGATTATAAGTTACGGAAGCATTAATTTCAAATCCATGTTTCTTTAAAAATGAATGATCAATGATACAACTTGCTTCCAGGTTATTATTAGAATGCAGGTATTCTACATCCAGTAAACTTCTTTTAAAAAAATAATATCCGGGCTTCCAGACTTTATATCCTGCTTTATCAGCAGAAAAAAATTCTGCAGCGCGGGAGAAATGCCTGGGGAGGTATATATCATCATCGTCCATAATACTTACATAATCAACATCGGCAGGTATATGGGTAAGCGCATCTCTGAAAATGCTTCCAACGTCTGAGTATGGCTGTTTTGTTACGTAATCAATGTTGTTATTGATCAGTTTAACATTTTCAATCGGATCCATTTTAATTGGAATAGAAGCATTGTTATAAATAAGCAATAACTTATCATCATATTGCTGGGATAGAAAACAACTAAGCACTCTCCTTAAATAAGAGAATCGCCCTTTCGTACATGTTAGACCTGCTATTTTCATTTTAAAAAATTCTTTTGCTTCGGTTAGTTTTATAAAATGGGTTATATAACGATAGTCAAATCAGATAGCCATTTAAATACCTCATATATGCGTGCTGAATATTGTGCAACCTTTCATTGGTATTCGTGAAATTTCTTTTTGATGATCCTGAATAATGATCTGAACCTCCAGAATCTTTCTGAATCGATATAAAAGGATATAGCAGCATTTTGTTTGAAGTCATTGTTGATAAAAGGACGTCAGGCGTTATATCGTCGTCAAAGAATTCATCAAGCACTTTGTTAAAAAATCTTTTATAAACAACAATAAACTGAATAGATAATACATAGCTTGTCCATATTCTGTTGGCGCTAATTGGCAATGCATATCCAAACTGGCTGCAGCCACAAGACATGTAATCGGCACCTTGATTATTTGCTTCAAGAATATTTTTTAAGAGAAACTCTTTAGTATAGCCGCTGCTGAATTCATGATCATCTCCACAGATGATGATAACATCATCATCATTTTCAATAGCCATCCTGACAGCCTTCCGGATACTGTGCCATAAACCAATTTTTTTTAGCGGGTGTTGGCAGGCATCAATCATAGTTACATCAAATTCCGGCCTTCCATGGAATTGGCTAATCATATGCGTCTTTCTGCCAATTCTTTCAGGATCATTTATGATGTACGTTGGTATGGTTACACCAGACAGCGCATTTATGTCGATATCAGTCAATGTGCGATTGCAGTAAAACCGGTATACCTTATTAATGGTTTCAATATTTTGCGCACAATTGATATAAGCATCTTTTGCATCAGCATCAGCAGTATCTAATAACAGCGTATCAGCACTTTCAGCGTTATATCGGGAGGAAATAAAGGGATGCATAAAGAACTTGTTTTGGGTAAGAAAGCTCAGTACTGCATCCACAGAATCATTCTCACCAAATTCAGCAGCTAAGATCGTAGAAAAGAACTTCCTGAATATGATCGTGAACCGCAGCTCAGTAAAATTTTCCATCCAGTATAGACTTTCCGAAACTGGAAGTATGGTAGTAACTAAACCCGGCCCCCCGGAAATTAGATCGACATCATTTTTTTGTGCAAGTTCTATGCAACTGAATAAGCTGCTGCTTGAATAAGATCTGGTAAATTGATGATCTTCTCCGCATAATACTATATACTCGTCTTCTTTGGAAGTTATATTATTAATAATGTTGAGAATTGATTGCCATAATCCGAATGCTTTGCCCGGTTCTTGTGTGTATTCAACAATATGTATATTAAATTCCGTCTTATTTTTAAATTGAGATAATACACGTTGACGAATATCAGTTCGCAGTTGTGGATGTAAAATATAAGTCTGTATCATTTTTTTTGTGTGATGTAAATAGAAAAGAGTAAAAAAACCGGCCAGGAATAATGTATCGCCTATTAGTGTTTTCTCAATGATCTTATGCATTCATTACACAGTATATTTTATATAGAATCCAACCCTGGATATTGGTCATGCAAAAAAAAAACATATTCATAATAAATTTAATAAAGATTCATTGGTTTTCCAAAAAGAATTTGGGTTTGGGGCTAACATTTATCCAATGAAATATTTTGTATGATACAGCTGATGAAGGTCCTGTTTCAGAATTGCAGAATGAACCCAGATCAACAAATGATCCTTTGAATTTGCGACTCTAAGGAATGGATTTCCGGGTCATATTTTCTTATATCGGTCCGTTTATATTTCCATGATACGGAAATGCATTTGAAATGTAAGAATGTGATCTTTTCGGATGGAGATGCAATCATGTTTGAAACATCATGAACCCGCCATTGCATATCCTCTGTACACATAGATGGAACGACTACCCATTTAGTTGGGCAAACAGAATTTTTTACTATGTATTTATGGTCAAAATGCGTTATGTTATCTGCACTTATATTTTGATCACAACATTCTATCCATTTCCCTTCAAACTTCAGATACCCGGTTTCACTATTTTCACACATCTCGAATATTGAAGCGTTATTCTCTGTTATGATCAGTTCATCAATATCGCATGATAGTACAGACTTTGCGTTATAAAGAAACCGGCGGCGTGCGTGTTCGAGAATACAGTATTGTGAATAATCTGAATCCCATAGGTTTGTTGCAAATCCATTAACTCCATAGGGGAAATCCCATTTGACCACAATAGCAGTATGTATGCCATCAATCGCCGAAATCATTTCCAATATGTCTTCGGATGTATAGTCGGTCGATTGATTGTCATAAAACAGGATTGCGTCAGCTTTGTGTCTTTTAACATGGTGCATAACCCAATCCTTAACCCAATTAAGTTTATTGTTTTTTGACTTGACCAATAAAACACGGCGGTCTCTAAAGGATTCTGTTTCGTTGCCCGATACATCGATATCATATTCACCATCAGAAGTAATCAGCTTTAATTTATCGGCATTACTTTTTATTGACAACCAATAACACTTGTTTTTACCTCTGATTTCAAAATCTTCAGGTATCCTGTTCAATATATTTGTTCCGGCATAAATAGAAGATTTCATAATCTTAGGCCACTGATTCATTAGTGGCGGACCTAATGCAATCACTGTATTTTCAAAAGAAAAAACATCATACCACATGGTACTGGCATCGAAATTGTCCATATAATCTCGCTCCATTTCATCCTTCGAACGCGGCGGAGTTCTCAATTCGCCTTGAATTGAAATGGGATTTGGAGATATGATTTTCTTTATCAAAGCACTCATAACTAAGGAGACATTGCTTCAAAATAAATATATAATAAAATCACGTCCGGTCAAACGGGATTGGCCGCTTATTTAAAAGCATGCGTCCGAATAAATTGAAATTTGGTGATAAGTATACTTGGGATGATGATAACCAGATTTTGAGCCTGGATTATACATTGAGAACAAATGTACCGCGCGTTTTTATTACTGCGCGAACAGGGCAGTCATCAATGACTTAATACAACTTCCACAGTACAAGGTTACCAGTAGCGCACAAAAAAAGCAATCACAGAAGGTGTAATTGCTTAATTCTGAAAGTGCCCAGAACAGGAATCGAACCTGCACTACCTTGCGATAACCAGATTTTGAGTCTAGCGCGTCTACCAATTCCGCCATCTGGGCTTTTTTAATTAATAATTAAAAATTAATAATTAAAAATTTGTAATTGGAACCGAAGGGTAATTATTAATTGCCCGCGGGCTGCAATATTACAGTAAGACGGTAAATCGACCAAAAAGAAGTCAGAAAAGCCCGCAAGTCTGGAAGAAGGAAAGCAGGGCCAACCATTTTCGGACTTGCAGGCTTTCCGGCTTCCGGACTATTTTAAACCTGCCAAAATCCTGTCGAGGTATTTTTTCCGGTAGTAATATTCTTTTACTTGCAGCAATTCTTTTTCGGTAGTAATACCTTCCTGATAGTTTGCCACAATCGTTTCCACAGGTTCATATATCTGTTTTTGAAATTGATGAATGGTTTCTGTTAACCTGTCCGCATCTGCCTGTTCCGATACATCCATTGCCTGTTCATTTAACTCGAGTACTTCCATTAAAAAATCTGGCGAGAGCTGGTATTTTTCTTCTTCCTCCAGTAACCCTTTTAACTGCAATACATATTTGATCGTTTCATCAGGATGTATGAACACTTTGTATGCCATATTTACCATAGATGATTTCTCCAGCATTTCCGCCTGTTCCTCTTCCGAAGACTGTCCATAAAAATCCGGATGATACTTGCGGCTCAGCTCATAAAATTTCTCTTTCACAACAGCCTGGTTGGGTTGCAGTGTGATGGGGATGTTATATAGTTCGAAGTAGTTCATAAAATCAGTTAATAGTTAAAAGTGAATGGTTAATAGTAAAAGAATGCGTTAAACTTTTAACTATTCACTTTTAACTATTAACTCTCGCTTCCACCTTATCTTGCACCAAAAGTACATCAATGCCTGTCATCGGACTTATTAGAGAAGGAAAAGTTCCGGCCGATAACCGCGTGGCCCTTGTTCCTGCACAATGTAAATGGCTGGTTAAGCATTTTCCGGATATCAAAATACTCGTACAAAGCTCGCCCGGCCGCTGTTTTACGGATGAAGAGTATATTCAGGCAGGGATCGCAGTAACGGAGGATATGCGCTCATGCGATATACTGCTTGGCATCAAAGAAGTTCCGGTTAGCCAGTTGATCGCTGATAAAAAATATTTTTTTTTCTCGCACACAAAAAAGAAACAGGCGAATAACCAGGGGCTCATGCATGCGATGGTTGATAAAAATATTACGCTGATAGATTATGAATGCCTCGAACATGAAGACGGGCAGCGCATTATCGGGTTTGGTTTTTTTTGCAGGTATAGTGGGTGCGCATAACGGGATAATGGCGTATGGAAAAAGAACAGGCGATTACCACCTCGGCCGTGTTGCCGAAGTAAAAGATTACAGGGAACTGATCCATACTTATTTTGGTTTGAAACTGCCAAGGATCAAGATCGCTGTTACAGGAAGCGGGCGCGTGGCACACGGAATTTTAGAGATCATGAACCTGATGGATGTGCAGGAAGTAGAACCTGATGAATACCTGGGCCGCGAATTTCTGTATCCTGTATATGTTCATTTAAAAGGCAGCGACCTTTACCGCCACAAAAAAACCGGGAAATATAACCGCAACGATTTTCATGCACATGCGGAAGAGTATGATTGTGTATTCAGTTATTTCTGCGCACAAACAGATATATTGATGAATGGGATCTACTGGGAACAGAATATCCCGAGATTATTTGAGATGGATGCTTTGCAGCAAAACAATTTCCGCATTCAAACGATCGCAGATATTACGGATGATAAAAATGGCAGCATCCCCTGTAATATGGGTGATGGAACTATTGATGCGCCGGTATACGGAGTGGATAAACTGAGCGGCGTAAAAACAGAACCATATCTATCGGGCAGTGTAGATGTAATGGCAGTGGGCAATCTGCCCAATGAATTGCCGCGTGATGCCAGCCGCTACTTCGGTGAACAACTGATCAAATATGTACTGGATGACCTGCGTAAAGGCAGTGGCGACGCGATTGAAAGAGCAACGATTTTGAAAGATGGAAGGCTAACAGCTACTTTTGAATATTTAGCTGATTATGCTTATTGATTTTTTGCCACAGAATACACAGATTTTCACAGACACTTCTGTGTTGATCTGTGTACTCTGTGGCAATTTAATTCACAACTTCAAATAATAATCTTCCAGTAAAACGGCGAACGCTTTAGTATATAAATCATTTTCCCGGATCGTTAGCGAAGTTTGCAATGGAGTTGATCCTTTCATTCCAAACAACAGCATGGAACGGAAATATGGATGCGCAGGCGTTTGCCTCACAGATACTTCTTCTTCTAAAAAATATTTTTCTTTCAGCGCCAATCTTATAAAATCATCTTTGCGGTGATAGGGGAGAAGCACTGCAAAGATCCCATCCGGTGAAATATGTTTGGTGACAGCAGCTACTAATTCTTCAAAGCTCAATGCATCGCCATGCAGCGCAATATTTCTTTTTGCATCATTGCTTCGCAGGCCGTTTTCAAAGAATGGCGGGTTGGAAATGATCAAATCATATTTTCTGCCAAGATGCACCGTGCGTGCATCTCCGCAAATAACCTGCAACCTGTTTTTCCATGGCGAGGCATCTATATTCTCAACCGCCTGCTCTGCTGCCATCTCATCAATTTCAATGGCATCGGTCACTGCATTTGAGCGTTGTGCCAGCATCAAACTCAGCAATCCCGTTCCACAACCAATGTCCAGAATACTGTCAACTGTTATCTCCCTTCTGTCAACTTTCTCCGCCACCCACGCTCCAAACAAACACGCATCCGTACAAACTTTCATCGCACAGTTTTGCTGATGAATGGTGAATTGTTTGAATTGAAAATAGCTGTTAGACATCTTGCATAAAGGTAAACATGTTTTTGCCGCGTTATATGGCATTGTGCTTACGACCAATTATCTTAGATGCGAACTTTAGCAGATATGGCCTTAGCTTTTTTCAGGAAATACAAAACCATTTGGCTTTACGGTGCATCGCTTGCTGTACTGCTGTTCCTGCTCAAATGGCTTGAACTGCGTTTTATCATTTACGATCATGCGTTCGAAGCGTATATCGGCGCCATTGCTTTACTCTTTACATCTTTAGGCATCTGGCTGGCGATGCGGTTAACCAAACCCAAAGTGGAAACGGTTGTAATTGAAAAAGAGATTTACCGCGATGCGGCAACAAATTTTATCTTTAATGAAAAAGCGTTTGCAGGATCAGGCATGAGCAAACGCGAACTGGAAGTATTGCAGTTGATGACGGAAGGGCACAGCAACCAGCAGATCGCGGATCAGCTGTATGTTTCACTCAACACTATTAAAACACATAATTCAAGAATATTTGAAAAACTGGATGTGAAGAGCCGCACACAGGCCATTGAAAAAGCCAAAAGGCTTGGATTGATACCCTGAATATTCATACTTTGGTATGAAAGAATAAAGCGATCGGTAAAATCACCCGAAAGTATGAGGGCGAAAAGATAATTCTGTTTGATTTTTACAGCATCAAACCAAAACCTAATCAAATGAAAAAAGTAGTACTTGTTTATGGCATCATCGCCGGACTGATCGTTGCCGGTATGATGGCTTTTTCCACCGGTTATTATTGCGCCAGGGGAGATTTTCAGGGTGGCATGATCTATGGTTATTCCGCCATGATCATTGCTTTCTCTATGATCTTTGTTGGCGTTAAGTCTTTTCGCGATAAGTATAATGGCGGCGGGATCAACTTCGGGAAAGCATTTAAGATCGGTTTTTTTATCTCATTGATCGCTTCTACGATCTATGTTGTTGGCTGGCTGATCAATTATTATTTTTTTATACCTGATTTTATGGATAAATATGCCGTGGCTATGATCGCAAAAGCAAAAGCCAGCGGTATCAGCGCCGATGAACTCGCAAAGAAAACAGCTGAAATGGCACAGATGAAAGAATGGTATAAAAACCCTTTGTTTATTATATTGATGACTTATGTAGAGATCCTTCCGGTAGGAGTGGTTGTTGCCCTTATCACTGCATTGATCCTGAAAAGAAAAAGAAAGGATATTGCGCCTGCCATTTAAAAAACAGTAAAAACAAAAGTCAATCCCAAGAACAGGATTGACTTTTGTTTTTTATTGTTACCCATGATCATTTAGTGATGCGTTGTCAATAGTCAACTGCCCAATTCGCCCAACAGGTTTTGCAGATCGAGGTGTTCTGTCACCATGCGGAGATCTCCGTTTTCATCAACAGGCCATTGTTCGCGGGGCCTGTCCCAGTAGAGTTCTACACCATTTCCATCCGGGTCATCCAGATACAATGCTTCCGATACGCCATGATCGGATGCGCCTGTTAAGGGATATTTTGCATCGATCAATCTTTGTAAGATCGCAGCGAGGTCTTTTCTTGTTGGATATAAAATGGCCGTATGAAATAACCCCGGTGCATGAACAGGCGCAGGCTCTGCATCTTTACTATACCATGTATTCAACCCGATATGATGATGATATCCGCCGGCTGAAATAAACGCCGCCTGTGTTCCATACTTCTGCATCAATTCAAAACCAAGCAACCCCTGGTAAAACGATAATGCTTTATCAAGATCAGAAACTTTCAAATGCACATGGCCGATTCTGGTTTGTGCGGGAAGGATGTAAGGCATAATTAGTAATTAGTAGTTAACAATTAGTAATTGGAATACAAAAGTAAACTCCTTATTATGAAATGCAGGCAAATAAAAAGACTGCCTTAATCAAAGCAGTCTCGAATATATCTTGCTGACCGAATGTATTGGTAATTACTAATTGTTAACTACTAATTATTCATTACTAATTATTTATTGTCTGTCAAACTCGCCACCAAATATTCCTGGTTCAACCTTGCAATATTGGTTAATGAAATTTCTTTCGGGCAGGTGGCTTCGCATGCGCCTGTATTGGTACACGCGCCGAAACCTTCTTTATCCATTTGCGCCAGCATATTTACCACGCGGCTTTTCCGTTCAGGATTTCCCTGCGGCAATAATGCGAGATGAGAAACTTTGGCGCTTAAAAATAACATCGCACTGCTGTTCTTGCACGCTGCAACACAGGCACCGCAACCGATACACATGGCTGCAGCAAAAGAAGCATCCGCATCATCTTTTGGAATGGGTAAGGCATTGCCATCAACTGCATTACCCGTATTCACACTGATATATCCGCCGGCCTGTATGATACGGTCGAATGCGGTACGGTCAACCATCAGGTCTTTAATAACCGGAAATGCATTCGCTCTCCATGGTTCAACAACAATGGTATCGCCATCTTTAAATGCACGCATGTGCAGCTGGCAGGTTGTGTTTGCCTGCCATGGGCCGTGCGGCTTACCATCTATGTACATGGAACACGCGCCACAAATACCTTCGCGGCAATCGTGATCGAATGTGATGGGGTCTTCACCTTCGTGTATCAACTGCTCATTCAATACATCGAACATCTCGAGAAAACTCATTTCAGAAGAAATGTTTTCTACACGGTAGAGTTTGAAACCACCTTTTGTAGCAGTGTTCTTCTGCCGCCAAACTTTTAGATTAAGATTCATTGTATAATGTTCCATTTTACCCCCTAACCCCCAAAAGGGGAATTTTTAGGTTACTAATTTTTATAAACATTCTATTGTAACGATACTCCTGCTCCCCTTTAGGGGCTGGGGGTAGCATTATTTATAATTCCTCTGCGTCGGTTTTATCACATCATATACCAACGGCTCTTTAATTAAATTCCAGTTACTCTCACCCGCATATTCCCATGCAGCTACATACATATAATTTGCATCATCACGCAATGCTTCGCCATCGGGTGTTTGATACTCTTCACGGAAATGGCCGCCGCAGCTTTCATTCCTGTTCAGTGCATCTTTGCACATCAGTTCGCCCAGTTCAATAAAATCGGCAACACGGTTGGCTTTGTCTAATTCAGGATTCATCTCATCAATGCTTCCCGGAATTTTTACATCGCTCCAGAATTCTTTTTTCAATGCCTGTATCTCGGTGATCGCTTCCTGTAATCCCTGTGCATTTCGCGCCATACCGCATTTGTTCCACATGATCTTGCCCAACCGTTTATGAAAACTTTCAACAGTCTGTTTCCCTTTGATGTTCATCAAACGGTTGATCCTGTCACTCACTTCTTTTTCCGCTTCTTCAAATGCTGCATGAGAAGTGGCAACCGCTTTATTATAAATTTCATCAGCGAGATAATTGCCCACCGTATACGGCAATACAAAATAGCCATCCGCCAATCCCTGCATCAATGCCGATGCACCCAAACGGTTGGCGCCATGATCGGAGAAATTTGCTTCACCCAGTGCATATAAGCCGGGAACATTTGTCTGCAGTTCATAATCCACCCACAATCCGCCCATCGTATAATGCACTGCCGGGTAAATGCGCATCGGTACTTCATACGGATCTTCGCCGGTGATCTTTGCATACATATCGAACAAGTTGCCGTATTTTTCTTTCACCACATCTTTACCGAGTTTGATCAGGTCTTCCTGCGATGCATGGTCATTTCCTTCTTTTCCCGCCTCGATCTTTCCATAACGAATGATCGCTTCGCTGAAATCCAGATACACGGCCTGTTTGCTGCTTCCTACACCATATCCTTCATCACATCTTTCTTTCGCTGCCCTCGATGCCACATCACGCGGAACGAGGTTTCCGAATGCAGGATATCGTCTCTCTAAATAATAATCTCTTTCTTCTTCAGGTATTTCGTTTGGTTTTCGGCTATCACCTTTTTGTTTGGGAACCCAGATGCGGCCGTCATTACGCAGCGACTCCGACATCAGCGTTAACTTAGACTGATGATCGCCACTAACAGGAATACATGTCGGATGAATTTGTGTATAACATGGATTGGCAAATGCCGCTCCTTTTTTATGCGCCTTCCATGCAGCCGTAACATTGCTTCCCATGGCATTGGTAGATAGATAAAAAACATTTCCATAACCGCCGCTGCATAATAAAGTAGCGTGGCCAAAATGCCTTTCTAATTTTCCGGTGATGAGGTCGCGTGCAATGATGCCGACAGCTTTGCCATCTATCTTAACGATCTCCAGCATTTCATGCCTGCTGTACATTTTTACATTACCGAGCGCCACCTGTCTTTCCAAAGCCTGGTAAGCGCCTATCAATAATTGCTGGCCGGTTTGTCCCGCAGCATAAAAAGTTCTCTGTACCTGTGTACCGCCAAACGAACGGTTACTTAATAAGCCGCCATACTCGCGTGCAAAAGGAACACCCTGTGCAACGCATTGGTCGATGATGTTTGCACTCACTTCAGCCAAACGGTGAACATTCGATTCGCGCGAGCGGTAATCGCCGCCTTTGATCGTATCATAGAACAAACGGAAAACGCTGTCGCCATCATTCTGGTAATTCTTTGCAGCATTAATGCCACCCTGTGCCGCAATAGAGTGTGCGCGGCGCGGCGAATCCTGGAAACAAAATGCTTTTACTTTATAACCCATCTCACCCAGCGATGCAGCCGCAGACGCACCGGCAAGGCCCGTACCGATCACGATCACTTCCAACTTGCGTTTGTTGGCGGGGTTCACCAGTTTACAATGGCCCTTATAATCTGTCCACTTATCATCTAAAGCGCCGGCAGGAATTTTTGCATCTAACATATGTAAGGTTTGTCGTTTGTAGTTTTTGGTCTTTGGTAATACTATTCAACTTCGTTGTGTCACTCACTTGTACGTTCGGTTCACTGAGCAGCTTTTCGTGAGTCGTGAGTCGTCAGTCGTGAGTTGAATATATTTTACTCACGACTGACGATTCACGTCTCACGCTAATTCACCCATCCCAGATAAAAACTCACCGGCATCATCGCAAACGCCAATGGAACGATCACAGCAAAACCATAACCCACGGCACTGATCATTTTATTGTAACGGTTATTATGCACGCCAATTGTTCTGAATGCGCTCTGGAAACCATGCGCAAGATGATAACCCAGCGAAATACAGCCGATCACATATAATATCACCACCCACAGGTTTTGAAAAGTATCTCTCATCAATGCATATAAATTGTGTACTGATTTTCCATTGGAAAGCTGCACCTCATCAACACCGGTAAAACGCGAAGGGATCCAGAACTGTTTCCAGTGCATGATAAAAAATAATAAAAGGAGTGTACCCAGGATAGCCATGCTTCTGCTGTACCATTTGCTTCCCCTGTTACCATAATCAACTGCATAACCGATCGAACGTTTGCTGCGGTTCTGAACGGTAAGCATATAACCCTGTATAATATGCAGAAAAATTCCACCGAATAAACCCACTTCCAGGATACGCGGCACAACATTGCTGCCCATAAAATTAGCGGCACGGTTAAACATTTCTCCACCATCGTTTGCCCAGATGCAGGCATTCAGGCCAACATGCACCACCAAAAAAAGTATGAGCGAAATACCGGTAATGGCCATCACCAATTTCTTGCCTATCGATGAAGTGAAGACTTGTTTCCAGGTCATATAGCAGGTTTATATTTTGATAAATCGCTGCAAAAATAGCACAGGAAACGATGCTGTGCGTTGAGGGAGAAGAACTTTTTTAGATGACAGTTGGCAGATGGCAGATGACAGAAGGGGTCTCTTGCAAAATCTGACATCTGTCAACTATCATCTTTCATCTCTGCTTCAAAGCCATTCACATAAAAAGTATCTATCCAAACCAATACTGTATTACATTTGACTCATGCTCAAAATGCTCAGCATCTTATGGAACAGTTTTAAAATGGCCTTGCAGGAGTTGCGGGTCAATAAACTGCGTACGTTCCTTTCGCTGTTTGGTATCACCATCGGTATCTTCTGTATCATTGGCGTATTGGCAACGGTTGACAGCCTCGAGCGCAAAGTGCAGAACGATATCAAGTCTTTTGGCAACAATACTATTTATGTAGATAAGTGGAACTATGGCGGCGGCAATGATTATCCGTGGTGGAAATACATGAAACGCCCGCCGATGCGTATTGAAGAAATGAAATTCATCAAAGCCAAGAGCCAGCTGGCAGCCAATGCGGCCATGTTTGTATCAAATAACATTAATCTGAATTATGGCGATAATATTCTCAGCAATGTGAACCTGTATGGCATATCCGAGGAATTCAATACCATACAAACCATTGATATTGAAAGCGGGCGCTACCTGAACGAATCTGAATTTACCAGGGGAACCACTACCGGCGTGATCGGTTATAAAGTATCGGATGAATTATTCGGCGACCCGCAACGCGCCATCGGAAAAGAAGTGACCTATGGCGGCAGGCGCGTGATCGTGGTGGGCGTTATAAAAAAACAGGGACAAAGTTTTGTTGGCGGATTCGATTACGATCAGTCTATGATCGTGCCATACCGTTATTTCGCAAGTATTTATAATCCGGATAACAGCAATCCCTTCATTATGGTGCAGGGTAAACCTTCCATCGCCTCAAAAGCTTTGCAGGATGAGTTAACAGGGATCATGCGGCAGTCGCGCAGGCTGAGCCCTACGGAAGAAGATAATTTCTCCTGTAATGATGTGGCGCTGTTCAGTGAACAGGTAAAAGGATTTTTCGGCCAGGTTAGCGCCGGTGGCTGGGCCATTGCGGGATTGAGTTTGATAGTTGGGGCGTTTGGCGTAGCCAATATTATGTTCGTAACAGTACGTGAAAGAACCAGCCAGATAGGTTTGAAAAAAGCGCTTGGCGCAAAAAAGAGAACCATACTTACCGAGTTCCTGATTGAAAGCGCTTTCTTATGTATCATCGGTGGCTTGATCGGCCTGGGGTTGGTAGGGTTACTATCATTGGTATTGAGTTCTGTATTACCATTCCCTATTTTTATTGCACCGAATATTATCATACTTGCCTTGAGTATCTGTATTATCCTCGGCATTATTTCCGGTATCATTCCTGCATCCATTGCAGCGAAGATGGATCCGGTGGTGGCGATCAGGACAAAATAAATAAATCTCTAATAACCACCCCGATTTTCTGATCACATGCGTGATCAGAAAATATCCCCTCCTTGAAAAGGAGGGGAACTATTTAAATCAATCGTGGTTGGTTTGAACCCCGAGAAAATATCCCTCCTTTTCAGGTAAGAGAATATTTAAACCAATTGTGATTGGTTTTGAACCCCGAGAAACTATCCCCTCCTTTTCAAGGAGGGGACCGATTATAAAACCAAACCGAAGGTTGGTTTTATAATCAGGGGTGGTACATTTGCGTCTAAACCCGCAAAAAATTTTGACCTCCACCATTCTCGCCATCGAATCATCCTGCGACGAAACTTCCGCATCAGTTTGCGTTGATGGAAAAATATTATCCAACTTTATCGCCAATCAAACCATACATGAACAATATGGCGGCGTAGTACCGGAACTCGCCAGCCGCGCGCATATGCAGAACATTGTGCCTGTTGTTAACGCTGCGCTGTCGTCTGCCAACTGCCAACTATCATCTCTCGATGCGATCGCTTTCACCCAATCTCCCGGACTCATCGGAAGTTTATTGGTAGGCGCACAATTTGCCAAATCGCTTGCTTTATCATTGAACAAACCATTGATAGCCGTGCACCATATGCAGGCGCATGTTCTGGCAAACCTGATCGGTGATGAGCAACCTGCGTTTCCGTTTTTATGTTTAACTGTAAGCGGCGGGCATACACAGATCGTTCTGGCCAATTCGCCACTTGACCTGAAAGTGATCGGCGAAACAATTGATGACGCGGCAGGCGAAGCATTTGATAAGAGTGCAAAATTATTGGGACTCCCATATCCCGGCGGCCCATTGATAGATAAATATGCAAAGGATGGCAATCCTCTTGCTTTCAAATTTGCAGAACCGCAGATCCCGGATCTCAATTTTTCTTTTAGTGGGTTAAAGACCTCTGTATTATATTTTCTGCAAAAACAGGAGCCTGGTTTTATCGAACAGAACCTGCCGGATCTCTGCGCATCCATTCAATACACTATTATAAATATCCTGCTGAAAAAAATCAAGACAGCGGTTCAGCAAACCGGTGTAAAAAATATCTGCATCGCAGGCGGCGTTAGTGCCAACAGCGGTTTACGTAAGAGCCTGCAGGGAATGGGAGAGAAGAGCGGCTGGAAAACACATATCCCCAAATTTGAATACTGCACCGATAATGCAGCGATGATCGCGATCACTGCTTACTATAAATATCTCGCCGGCCAGTTCAGCCCCCTCGAAACCGGCCCTACTGCAAGAGCAGAGTGGTAGAAGAAATTAGTAATTATTAATTCCTAATTATTTTCAGGCTGGCATCATTTTTTATATAGTTATTGTATAAAAGATAAAGCCATGTCAACGAAAGAGCCTAACAAATTCATGCATACGGATATTGCAGATTCAGACCGCGATAAAGAACGTATGAAACCTGAAGAAACCACGCTTGATCTGCCCGATGCAAATGAGATCCCGGGGCAGGAGCATATCCATGTTCCCAGGATGAAACAATTTCATGATACCACTATTTCGTCTGACGACGAAGAAGGCAAAGGATTGTTCGGTGAAGATGAACTCGACAATAATTCAGATGTTACCGATGAAGAAAAAGAATTACTCAGCCGTACGGATGACAGCATGAGCAGCATCGACGATGAAGACAGGCGCAACCTGATGCTTGATAAGACCGACCGCGATGGGGAAGTGTTAAATGAAAAAGATGATGTATCAGGTAAAGACCTTGATGTTCCGGGCTCCGATGAAGATGATGCGGATGAAGATCTCGGCGAAGAAGACGAAGAAAATAACAGCTACAGTTTAGGTGGCGACAGGAAAGATTAAATAATTTGTTATGAGGGCCATATACTTATCAGTAATGATCTTTATGTTGTCGCTGCTATTAATATCCTGCGACAATAAAGACTATGCAAGGGAAGAAGTATACTGTACCGCATCGCCCACAAACGATACAGTTGTGCTGGCTTATAATAAAACAATTCCAGTTTTTGAATCCTGTAAAGAAAATTTACATATTGCATTTACACAGGTAACCGATACACGCTGCCCGGATGATTCGGCATGTACCGAAGCCGGCCAGGTACATGTAGTTTTGCAAATGGATAATTCTTTCAGCGTTATACTTGAACCGGATATTATCCTTGACACCACTTATAAGGGCCGTTCATATAGTTTTCAGGTGGTTGATGTGCTGCCGCATCCGAAAACAAATGCCGGTGTGACTGCCAGTCAACAAAGAGCTGTGGCGATCATTAAACGTGGTAATATTATTCCAGCTACTTATTGATTCAGTCGCTCGGCTCCGCCGAGTGACCACTATCCCCCGGCCTCCCGGCCGCAAATCCCAAACGCAAAGCCAAACGCATATATGAATTACATGGATCCAAAAATGTGCCCACTATTTTCTAGCTTCAAATAAGGTCCACGGATAAGAAAGCATATTCTTCAGATACTTCGATTGCCATTCAAATTCAGGATGTGCTTTATAAAATTTTTCTCCAATAAAATCCTGCCCGCAGGGATGTCCCATATGCGCCCATAGCTGCATATTCTTTGCTAATTCAGCGGTAGTAACTTTTCCCTGCACCGCACCCATCGGGTAATAGGCGGGAAGATCCCATTCTGCGCAGCCTTTCGCATCTTCATCGATATGGCCGCAGATAACGCACCGGTTGTTTGCATTTTTATTTTGCAAGGCGTCTACATGATCGCCTTCGATCTGTTTGCCTGTTTCAAGATTTAATTTTCCTTTCATATCAACCAGAACCAATTGTTCCATCCGCAATTTGCGTGCATTCGGCGAAGTAGTTTTATCATTTACGTTGAACGTAGTTTCTTCTTTGATCAGTTTTTCATCGCTTGGAAAATTGGAGCCGATCATCGCCGTATCTTTTGACCGCCATACCTTATAATTTTTCAGGCCCAGTTCCAGTTTCGCTACTTCATTTGTTTTGGTATCGCCGATCAGCCAGTCGTTCGCATAACCGCCATTATTTCCCTCTGTGAAAATTTTTATTACATCATCAATACTGTTACTGTATTGTGCAGCTTTTCTTGCCCTTGCAAATTCAGGGATCGCCGAAGTATCAAATCCTTTGAACTGTGTGATGGTAGTTTCCGTAATGAGTAAGCCATTATTCGTAATCAAAAAATCATCGCCGCTGTGAATGAATCCTGGCATACAATCCATCAGGATATGGTTTCCTTTTTCCGGAACAATATCTGCGATCACGTTCCAGTGTTGGCCGGTAATATAAGAGGTCCAGTTATTATGGCCGATCACAATTTTTCCATCTGCCGTAAAACTTCCGGTAGCAATAAAAGCGCTGCAATTGCCTGGCGCTTTGTTATTGCCGCTCCCGGCTTTTATTTTATCATCCTGCAACGGTACATAATAATAAGCCAGTTCTTCCAATGCATTAAGTGCAGTAATATCAAGGCTGTCATAATTTTTATGTTGTGCCTGCAAGCCTTCTGCTATGCCATTGATCTCGTCTTTATATTCCCTGTCTAATTTGTTCCACAAAAAATTCCGCGCACAGCCACGATAGTATGCCCAATCTCTCTTTGTTTCATGCGTAAGTAAATGCTGTACGGCCTGAATGGTCGTATCGATATCATTCGCCAGTAAATAACCATGCTGGTAGCCAATGGTTGAAGGGGAGCCTTCGAGGTGTACATAGATCCACCCGTTTTTATTTTCACGGCTGGCTTTATCGAGCCTTGTATCTTTTTTGGGTTCATTGCATCCAAAAAGAAAACAGGCAATGCTGAAAATGCAGATCGGTCTTGAGAAAACAGTTTTCATGGAAGTTAGTTTGGGTATGGCTAAAGGTATTATTTATTTGATCACATCAGTCGCTCGGCTCCGCCGAGTGACAAGTATCATCCGGCCTCCCGGCCACCAGGCAAATGAAATATCAACAAAAAAATCAACGCTAACCCGTACTTTTGCCGCCGGAAAACAAGGCAAACAAAATGATCAGTGCAAGAAATATTACACTCGCTTACGGCAAGCGGGTATTATTCGACGAAGTAAATATCAATTTCATCAAAGGAAATTGTTATGGTGTGATTGGAGCCAATGGTGCAGGCAAATCAACTTTTTTAAAGATCCTCAGCGGTGAAATAGAACCCAATAAAGGCAATGTAGAAATTTCACCCGGCGAACGCATGGCGGTTCTGAAACAGAACCAGTTTGAATTTGATGATTGTACCGTTCTGAATACCGTTCTCATGGGCCACAAACGTTTATGGGATGTAATGCATGAACGCGATGCCATTTATGCCAAAGCCGATTTTACAGAAGAAGACGGAATGAAAGCCGGCGAACTGGAAGGCGAGTTTGGCGAAATGGGCGGCTATGAAGCAGAAAGTAATGCCGGCAGCCTTCTGAGCAGCCTGGGTGTAAAAGAAGAAATGCATCAGGTGTTGATGAAAAATATCCCGAGCACGTTTAAAGTGCGGGTATTGCTGGCGCAGGCGTTGTTTGGAAATCCCGATATTCTTTTATTGGATGAGCCTACCAACGGACTTGATATTGAAACCATCGGCTGGCTGGAAAATTTTCTTGCCGATTATGAAAACATTGTATTAGTAGTTAGTCACGACCGTCACTTTCTCGATACCATCTGTACGCATGTGGCGGATGTGGACAGGTCGAAGATCAAAACATTCACCGGCAACTATACTTTCTGGTATGAATCATCACAACTGATCAGCCGCCAGATCAATGATAAGAATAAAAAGAACGAAGAAAAGCGGAAAGCTGTTTGATAAAGTAAACTTCAGTATCAATAAGGGAGAGAAGATCGCTTTCCTTAGCCGTGACCCATTGGCCGTTACCAGTTTCTTTGAGATAATCAACGATAAAATGCAGGCAGATACGGGTAAGTTTGAATGGGGTACAACCATTACCAAAGCCTATCTGCCGCAGGAGAACCAGGAATTTTTTACCGAGGGGTTAACGCTGATGGATTGGTTGCGGCAATATGTGCCACCGCATGTAACCGATGCAGATGAACCTTTTATCCGCGGCTTCCTTGGAAAGATGCTATTCAGCGGCGATGATATTCAAAAGAAGACGAATGTTTTGAGCGGAGGTGAAAAAGTACGTTGTATGGTTAGCCGGATGATGTTGCAGAACCCAAATCTTATTATTCTCGATCAGCCAACCAATCACCTCGACCTGGAAAGCATTCAAAGCTTTAATGAAGGGTGCCAGACTTTTCCGGGTGTGGTATTGATCACATCGCATGACCATACCTTTATGCAGACCGTTGCAAACCGTATTATCGAGCTGACTCCAAAAGGCATCATTGACCGTTTAATGACCTTTGATGAATACATGGAAGACAGCCGTGTAAAGGAATTGCGGGAAGAATTGTATAATTAAGAACATTCAACACGTATTTAACGCAAGCCGATTTTTGACTGATTTTGTTCTGTAAATTGGGTTCAAATTCATCGTTATGTCTGTTATTAAGGTTCCACTTTT
>Ga0206895_1028_pt1 | contig 41199 bp, 28 predicted proteins | sample Alteio_BWOrgHeat_51_FD_152967 | JGI IMG/M metagenome (GOLD analysis project Ga0206895, IMG submission 152967) | Enriched cells from forest soil in Barre Woods Harvard Forest LTER site, Petersham, Massachusetts, United States -... | ecosystem: Environmental > Terrestrial > Soil > Temperate forest >...
TCTTCCAGCACGAAGATGGCCGATTGCGGCCAGATGGGGCTGTGGGAAATATGGTCGACAAGCCGGCCCAACGCCAGGTCATTGTCGGCGATCATCGCGACCGGGGTATAGTCGCCTTTTGTCAGGCCGCTGGTATGATCGTTCGGCAAATAGATCGTGCTGAAATGCGGGACGGCGCCAATCTTCACCAGCGAGTCAAAGTCCTGTTCGAAGATTTGTTCGCGGCGGACATCCTGGGTGTCGAGGTTCCAGCCGATATAGGGGAGGCAGCGGTGGACGGGATCTTTGAGGAGCTCGAGGGTCGGATAACCGTTATCCTGAAATTCGCCGTAGTTGCGGAAGGTCACGCCGGCGCGCTGGCAATAGTTCCAGATAAATCCTTTTGTGGGGTTGGCTACCGGACGGTGGCCGTCAAAGTCATAGTTGCCACCGCGACCACTGTAATTGCTGGGCCAGGTCTTTTCGGTAAAGTCGGTTGCATAGCCCGCCATAGACCAGTTATGCCCGTCGGCGCTGACTTCGGCGTCGACATAAAAATTATCCAGCAATGCAAATTGCCCCACCAGTGCGTGGGCATTGGGAGTGACCTTTTGTCCGAACAGGCAAAGGCTGGTGTCGCCGTTGCCTTGCGGCAGGTCACCGAGGATCTGGTCATAGGTCCGGTTTTCTTTGAGCACGTAAAAAACATAGTTGATCGGCGAAGGCTCTCCCACCCTGCGGGGGATGGGGTTTCCGGCGATGCCGCGCGCCTGCTGCTCGCGTTCCGCGGAATAAGGGGTATTGGCATATACCTGGGTCGTATAAGCGGCCAGCGCTTCCGTGGAGGGCGTTGCGATAATAGACAACGAGCCTTTGAGCATACTGCCGACGTATTGGTTGAGGATTTCGCCGCTTTTTTTGTAGGCTTTGCGGTTACGGACTTCTCCGGGCTGCCCGGCAAGCGGATTTGGAAGGGAGGAAAGGCCTTTACCGTTTGTAACAAAGATATTCTTGCCCTGCATCCGCACGCAGGTGGGGTACCAGCCTACGGGAATTTGACCCAGTGAGCGGCTATGGCCGGGGTCCGCAACATCATAAACGGCGAGATAATTATTGTCGGCATTGGCGATGTAGAGTGTCTTCCCGTCCGGTGACAGGCAGACGCTGTTGGTGGTAGATCCGATGGGCGCATCGGGAGATAACGCGGTGTGGAGGGTCTCGGTGTTGTGTCTGGCCTGCAGGTCGATGACGGAAACCGTATTGGCGTTTGCATTGGCGACATAGAGCCAATGGCCGTCGGCGGTGATGGCCATGTCGTTGGGGTGGTCATCGGTGGAGACAGAGTCTTTCAAGCTGTTCGTTTCCGTGTCGAAGATCCAGACTTTTTGGCCGCCCCAGGCGGAGATGTAAAGCTCGGGACGTTGTGCAGGGTTGAGCAGGACGGTGTAGGCTTCGGCGGATAGCGGAATCTTTCTGACTACGGACATGGTCTTTGTGTCACAAACATATAGGGTATTGTTCTCCTTGGTAACGACATACAGGCGGTCATGCGTTTCATCGAGGGTGAGGCCGGTCGGGCTGATCTTCTCCATGGGCCAGGGTTTTCCCAGGACGATGGTATCCTTGCCGATCAGGGTGTCGTGGGTCAGTTGATAGCGGATGATGATATCGTCGTTGCCGCCGGAGACATAGAGCCAGGGGTGGCTTTTTGAAAACGCCAGGCCCAGCCAGGATTTGCCGATCGGGGTGCTCGTCAGGAGACGCTGTTTTTTGAGGTCGATGAGATCGATCGTCTGGCGGCCATTACCGTTATTGGTGATGGCGAGGCGGGTCCCGTCGGGGCTGAAGGCCATGTTCAACGGCAGGTCGGAGGATAAGGGGATGGATTGGCCTGCCGGCGTGAGCGACCAGCCGTTGGGGAGGAGGGTCGGCTTCGGCGAGGTCTGGGTCGGCTTCGCCGACTGCGCCACAAGGATTCCGGGCAGTATGATTAAGACAAGGAGAGAAAAGTTCCGCATAGTAGGTCAAAAGTAGGGTTCCCATGTTACGCGATCATTAAAAAACCCCGGCCGTAAGGCCGGGGTCGAAAGAATAGTGTTGGGGCGGTCACGGGATGGGCGCTTCCTGAAGCCCGTATTTAGTCATATAGCGGTGATAGAGCTGGGTCTGTTTGTTGTCCAGGCTTACCTCGCGGCCCTGAATAAACGCATGTTCAATAATGCTGGTGCGCATGTCCAGGATGTCGCCCGCGCTGACGACGATATTGGCGTCCTTACCCGCTTCCAGCGAGCCGGTCCGGTCATCGATACCGAGGATCCTGGCCGTGTTGAGGGTTATGGCCTGCAGCGCCTGTTCTTTGGTCAGGCCATTTGCCGCCGCGACACCCGCGTTGAACATCAGGTTGCGATAGCGCGTCTCTTCATGCTCGTCGTTTATGCAATACAGTACACCCGCCTTCTGGAGGACCGCGGGGGTCTTGAACGGCTGGTCGATGTCATCGTCTTCCGTGGTGGGAAGGTTATGCATTTGTGCGAGGATCACGGAAATGTTGTTTTGTTTCAGCAGGTCGGCAATCAGCCAGCATTCGCTCCCGCCAACGATGGTGACGTCAACGCCGAATTCTTTGGCAAGGTCGATGGCGACAAGCATTTGCTTGACCTGATCGCCATGGATGAACAGTTTTTGTTTTTTGGTGAATAGCCCTTTGACGGCCTCGAATTTCAGGTTGGTCTCCTTGTGCGTGGTCTCCTCGGCATAGGCCTTTGCTTCGCGGAAGAAGGACCTGATCTGTTCGATCTTTTCCAGTGCTTCTTTTGTAGGATCGGTCTGAGGCTGGTTTGCACCAAACCGGCCGCCGCCACCGCCGCCGAACCGCCGGGGACGTACCAGGAAGCTTGGCAGATTCAGGTGAATGGCAAAATCCATCTTGTAGGCCGCGTCCTCCCAGTTCCAGGCATCGAGCTGGACGACCGTCGAGGAGCCGCTGATCGTTCCGCCCTGTGGAGTGACCCCCGCCAGCAAAATGCCATTGGCCTTGAGGGTATTGATGATCTTCGAGTCGGTATTGTAGGCAACGATGGAGCGGATGCTGGGGTTAAGGTCGCCCAGCTCGCGAAGGTCATCCGAGCCGCGGGCACCGTTGGCGATCTCTTTCAATCCCAGGTCGGTCACCGGGAGGATCAGACCGGGATAGATCTGCTTGCCTTTTGCGTCGATGATCTTTGCGTCGGTCCCGCCCGGGGTGACGTCAGTCCCGACCTTGATGATCTTGCCATTGTTGACCTCGATGGTCGCGTTGTCTATGACCTGGCCATTGCCCACATGGACAGTGCCGCCGGTGATGTACAGATGGCCCATATAGGGCTTGGCCGGGTAGACGTCGTCCTGGGCGCGGGCGATACCGAGGGTGAGAAGCGATAGTATGAATATGATAAGTCGTTTCATGTTGATCATTTTAATCATTCGTATTTATATCATCGTCGCTGACATCGATGGTCAGGAGGCCGTCATGATGGCCGTGGTCGCCACAGCTAAGCTCTATCCGGTAGCTCGGCATCGCGGGTGATGTGGGCGCGCCGGTGCGCTTCTCGGCGATCATTTTCTGGACCAGCCGGTTGCGTTCGGCGGTGATGTATTTCCGCAGCTGCAGATCATGATCCACATCATAGTAAACGATACCGTCGACGATGGTCTTGTCAGGCTTTGCGTAAATGCTCAACGGATTATCGCTCCACAGGACGACATCGGCATCTTTTCCTTCCTTGATACTGCCCACGCGGTCGGCCACATGGAGGGCGATGGCCGGATTGAGCGTGACCATTTTGAAGGCATCTTCCTCCGACATTCCTCCGTATTTGCAGCTCTTGGCCGCTTCCTGATTGAGGTGCCGCTCTTGCTCGGCGTCGTCGGAGTTGATACACACGTTGAGGCCCACGCGCTGCATGATCGTCGCATTGTACGCCATGGCATCCGTCACTTCGATCTTGTAGGCCCACCAGTCGGAGAAGGTAGAGGCGTTGCTGCCCTGGGCCTTCATCTTATCGGCCACCTTATATCCTTCGAGGATATGCGTGAAGGTATTGACGGTAAAGCCGAATTTGTCGGCTACGCGCAGCAGCGCGGTAATCTCGCTTTGTACGTAGGAGTGGCAGGTGATAAACCGTTTGTGCTCGAGGATCTCCACCAGCGCGTCCAGCTCGAGATCGCGGCGTGTGGCATTGGGTGCCGCCTTTCGCTGCCGTTCATAGTCGCGCGCCCGGGTGAAGGCGTCCATCAGCACTTCTTCGACGCCCATACGGGTATCGGGAAAGCGGTTGTTATTCGTTGAGGTGGTCCGCTTTACATTCTCGCCAAGTGCGAATTTGATAAAGGGGTCCCAGTTCCGGAATTTGAGGGCGGTATCTGTCTGTCCCCAGCGAAGTTTGATCAGCTGGGTCTGGCCGCCAATCGTATTAGCGGAGCCATGCAGGATATGTGCGGAGGTGACGCCGCCGGACAGGCTGCGGTAGATGCTGATATCCTCCGGGTTCAGGTTGTCGGCGATCCGCACCTCGCTTGTCACCGATTGAGCGCCTTCATTGATGGAGAAGGCAGCGATATGCGAGTGCTCGTCAATGATGCCCGGTGCCAGGTATTTGCCGGTCCCGTCGATGACCTGTGCGCTACCGGCTTCCAGGTTTTTACCAACCTTTGCGATCTTGCCATTGCGGATGAGGACATCGGTATTGGGAAGACGGCCTTCTTTCTCGTTGGTCCAGACAGTGGCGTTCCTTATCAGCAGGTCATGTTGCGTCGGCAGGCTGTCCCAGCCATAGCCGTCGAAGGGATATACCACCTTGCCCAGACGGCCGGGCCGCCTGTTTCTTGCCGTGCCGGTCGTATCAGGACCTGCGGATTTTGAGAAGGTAGCTGTCCAGATGACGAGGTTGCCGACGGAGTCGGTACCATTACCCGTCCAGGTATTGTCGTTGACGATGCCGGAAAGATGCGCGGCATTGGATGGACGGCCGCCCGGGCCACCCCCGCCGCGTCTGCCGCCTCCGGCCGGAGGAGTGGGTGCGCTGGGGAAGGAGAGAGAGATCAGCTTGCCGTCGAAAGCGAATTTGCAGGTGATCGTGTCCTTTCCAATTATATTGGCAGAACTCGAAGATTTGACGTCAAGCGTCAGGGACTGGGATGATCCGGAGGCGGATGTTATTACGATGTTGTATTGCCCACGAACATCCTTCCAGGCGTCTTCCTTGACATCGAATTTCTTGCCCCGGACCCAGTTCTCGACGATATTGGTTTTCTCATTGAACACAGGACCTGTAGTAATAAGGAAGTTGGCGAGCTTGCCGGCATCGAGGCTGCCGACCTTGTCGTATACGCCGATAAGGGTGGCCGGGGTTTTCGTGAGGGCTTCCAGCGCTTTTGCTTCCGTCAGGCCATAGTCGAATGCCTTGCGGACGTTGGCGAGGAATTGCTTGGTATCACGCATGTCCGCGGCGGTGAGGCAGAAACTGATCCCTGCCTTTTCAAAGGCGCCGGGGTTGGTGGGCGCCAGTTCCCATTGTTTCATGTCCGCGAGGGATACAAAGCGGGCGTTGTCGGGATCCTCCACGTCCATGGCCTGGGGGAAGTCGACGGGGACGATATAGGCGGCTTTGGTAGCGGCGATATCCGCCATGCGCTGGTATTCGTTCTCTCCCGCCTTTATAATATATTGTACGCCGAACTCCTTTCCGACGCGGTCGCCATGGAGGTCCTGCCATTTGTCGTCACCTTCGAAGATCTGCGGCAGCGTTTGCTCTTCATTGAACGCCTGCAGGCTAAGGTTAGTCCCTTCATGCACCGGTTGGGTCTTGTACCATGCGGCATCGAGATAGGTCTGCCGCAACAAGGCGATGGAGCCCATAAGCGACGAAGGGTAGCTTTGGGTGGAAGTACCTTTGCTCAGGGAATAGTGCGCCGACGCGTGTTGTTTGACAATGGCGAAGTTCTCATTCTCGTCTGTCAGCGTGACTACGACGCCGGTACCACGCGCGATGCCATCCTTTACGTGCGATAAAACGGTCCCGAAGCCCTGATCCCGCAGCGGCTTCGCGCGGGCTTCATCGGAAGCGAAGAGATGGGAGGCGTCCGTTTCGGGATGGATGGCCTGATTCCAGTTGTAGGCGCCCTTGGTGTTGGACCCGATCTGCGCAGGGGCGCGGAAGAAGTCGAGCGGATTGAAGGCGCGCCCGGCACCTCTTTCGGCTACGGGCATCCCGTAATCGCTATAAAGGTCGATGAAGGAGGGATAGATGTACTTCCCGCTGCAATCGACCACTACGGCATCTTTGGGGATCGCAAGGCCGGCTCCTGCTCCAACGATAAAACCGTCCCGGACGACCAGCGTGGCATCGGAAACAGTGGTGGCGCCATCCTTAACGATGGTCGCGTGCGTAAAGGCATAACAATGCTCTCTTGGGTCTGCTACCCCATTGACGGGGAAGGTGGATTGTGCGGTTGAGACAAGCGAATGACATACCAATAGTAGTAGAAAAGGAGGAAGCGTCCAGCCCCTCGGGTAATGCCGAGAATTTCTCATGTTCGTAGTAGTTTAGTCGGAATGAAAATTGATCCAATTTACTTAAATGGCCTAATTTTGGGGGTTGATTGTCAACACAATTTTTATTAACGGCAAAATGTCGAGATGATTCGGTGATTCCGCTGTCCACTTATATCGATCATACGCTATTAAAGCCGACGACAACACATATTGAAATCGAAAAAATATGTAACGAGGCGTTGGAATATGGCTTTGCAGCAGTTTGTGTGCCGCCGCGCTTGGTGACGATGGCGCGTCAGAAGGGTGTTCGAACGGCGACAGTTATCGGTTTCCCGTTCGGTTATTCGGTGGCCGCCGCAAAGCGGGCGGAGGTGGAGCGGGCGATTTCGGATGGGGCGCATGAGTTGGATGTGGTGATCGATCTTGGGTTTGTCAAGGAAGGAAATTGGGTGGACATTGAGGAAGAGATGCGGGTTCTGACCGAGCGGGTGCATGGGGCCGGGAGATGGATAAAGGTCATCATAGAAAGCGGTATTTTGACGAATGACGAGATCATCCGGAGTTGTGAATTGTTTGGTTCGATGGGGGTGGACTTTGTAAAAACATCGACGGGATATGCGGAAAAAGGTGCGACGGTGGAGGCGGTCCGGTTGATGCGGGCTCATTTGCCCGCCGCGGTGCGGATCAAGGCGTCGGGTGGGATAAGGGATGCGGCGTTTGCCCGTGCGCTGATCGAAGCGGGCGCAGACCGTCTGGGATGCAGTGCAAGCGTAAAGATCGTCAAGGAGGAAAATTATGTATAAATTATTGTTGGTTTTTCTTTTGCTGAGCGGATCGAGGGTTATGGCGCAGGTTACCGACACAACGAGGAGGCCGGCGGATACCTCGAACCCGGTCGTGATAGAAAAAGATCCCCGGATCGACCAGCTGGTGCGAAAACAGATCGAGATCAATGAGGTAACGACCCGGGAAGGCCGCCGTTATGTGCAGGGGTTCCGCATCCAGGTGATCAATTCACCGGACCGGACAGTGGTATTTGCGGCGAAAGCCAAAGTTTATGAGCAATTCCCGGACTGGAAATCCTACTTGTTGTATCAGTCCCCAAATTATAAGCTCCGGGTTGGTAATTTCAAGACACGGGAGGAAGCGCAGGATGCGATGAAACAACTCTCAAAGCTGTTTCCGGCCGGTATTTATATTATACCGGAAGTGATCGAGCTGAAATACTCCGACCTCCAAAAAGTCGATACCGCGAATTAAAAGACTGTCCATGTTGAAAGAAAAGATCCAGCATCTCGCAAAACAATATGCGCCCGAGTTTATTTCGATCCGGCATCATCTTCATGCGCATCCGGAATTAAGTTACCAGGAGTTCCGGACGTCCGCCTATGTCCGGGAGAAATTGTCTTCGGCCGGCATCCCGTTCCAGGTAATGGCGGAGACGGGAGTGGTGGGAACGATCGAAGGCAGGAATCCCGGGAAACGCGTGATCGCCCTTCGGGCCGATATGGATGCCCTGCCGATCAGGGAGGAAAACAACGTTCCTTATAAATCCAAAAATGACGGCGTGATGCATGCGTGTGGTCATGACGTGCATACGACCATCCTGCTCGGAGCATCAACCATCTTACAGGAATTGCGGAACGAATGGGAAGGCACGATAAAACTCATTTTCCAGCCGGGGGAAGAAAAGAATCCCGGCGGGGCAAGTCTGATGATAAAGGAGGGCGTGTTAAAAGACCCCACACCGCAGGCCATTTTCGGTTTACACGTCCATCCGGGCCTTCCGGTCGGCAAGCTGAGCTTCCGGGGTGGGATGGTTATGGCCAGTGCGGATGAAATCTATATTACGATCCGGGGAAAGGGCGGTCATGCGGCGGCGCCCCACCAGACGGTCGATACGATCCTGGTTGCCTCGCACCTCGTGGTCGCCTTGCAGCAGATCATCAGCCGCAATCGCAACCCGTTATCGCCGTCGGTCCTTTCGATCACCTCCGTGCAGGGGGGATACACGACAAATGTGATCCCGAGCGAAGTCAAGCTGATGGGAACGTTCAGGGCCATGGACGAGCAATGGCGGTTCCGGGCGCATGAGCTGATCAGGCGGCTGGCGACCGACCTGGTCCATAGCATGGGTGCGGAGATCGATCTGCATATCGACGTCGGTTATCCCATGGTATATAATAATGAAGCGCTTGATGTTGTGGCGAGGGCGGAAGCCCAGCAGTTCGTCGGCGCGGAAAACGTCCTGGAGACGGAGGTCAGGCTCGGGGCGGAGGATTTCGGCTATTATACGCGGCAGATCCCCGGATGCTTTTACCGGCTCGGCGTAATGAATGCCGCGATGGGAATAACTTCAGGGGTGCACACGCCTACTTTTAATATTGACGAGACCGCGATCGAGATCGGTGTTGGGATGATGGCCTGGCTGGGAAGCCATGTAGAGCTGGTCGATATCCCGTAGGTCGTCAAATTTGGGTGGCAGGCTGGACCCCCAGATGCGCAGCGCATTCAGGCCGATATTAAACATCCCATCAGTCTTTCCTATATAAAGGTCCTGGCTTTTGACGTCGGTGCCGGGGTCGGGGTTGGCGCGGTGGATCGAGCCCGGAGTGCCCGCCGAACCATCCATGGCGTCGATCGCATATATCGGTGCCTGGAGACAGACCGCGGTGATCGAATCGTCAGGGGACATGCGGTGCAGAACGGTCCCGCCCGCTCTGGCCGGGTGCCCATGGACCTGGCCGATAAGGATTCGGTTGCTGTTGATGGGGCAGTCGGCGGGAATGGGAGAAACCATGCCATGATTCCGGTCGGATTCGATATAGGGGTGGGAGACGTGATCCGTTCCCGGGTCGCCATGTACCGAAGACACGATGCCGGTCGTCCGGTCTATAAACAGATAGATCTGGTATTCTTTTCCCGAGATCACCGATGAGTCTTTTACCCATTGCAGGTCTGTCTGTATCCTGGTGCTGTCGATGCTGATCGCCCGGCTGGCAGCGGCCAGGCGTTGGATGGCCTTGTCGTTGAGGGCACCGTTGAAGTCGCTGCGAATATCCGCGAAGGTGGCTGAGTCAATGAGCCGATAAGACAACTGGCTGGAGCTGTCGCTGCCGAGGTATTTGGCATCCCAGTAATTGTAATATTGATTGCCGTGCGTGGGCCAGGTGTGGGTGCCGGCGCCTTTGGGCGATAAGGGAGCGCAGGAAGGAAGCAGGAAAGCTCCGACGGCAAGACAGGACAAATAGGATAGAAGGCAAGGCTTGAAAAACATAAAAATAGGTTAAGGTGGGACGCTTACGCGGCGCGTCGGTGAACCGGTTTTGCATTGGTGGGAACGGGGAGGGCAAATTAACGCGGGTCGCTGCAATGAAATTGCAGTTAAGGGAATTTTCACACTTTTTTTCGTAGCCATAGGCTCCCTGGCCGGTCCATAAAGAACAGCGGTATCCGGCTTCGATATTCTGAACTCATCTGCTGATGCATCTGATCGGAGAAAAAGATGATCTCAAAATGGTCATTAAACAGCAGGAAGTTGTGGACCATATAGATCTCGTTCCAGTTCAACTTGAGGTCAAGCAACCAATCTTTTGGGTATTCGAAAGGAAAAAAGATGTCATGGATGTGGACGAGTACGCCTTTGTTGAGACGCGGCAGGATCTCTGTCATTAGATAAGTGACATCGCTCCCCGTCTTGGCAACGTGCGAATTGTCGATGAGCAGGACATCGTTCTCGCCGAGTGTCCGAAAGATCTCCGGGTCTACCTGTTGCACCAGCGCCTTCTTCACATCCGCATTTTTATAGTCCTCTTTGCGAAGCAGGTTATTTAGCGCCATATCCGGATTGGGCTCGATAAAGGTAAAATGGATGGAGTTGTCCAGGAATTTGTCATTGGTATCGAGCATGAGTGCGGAAGAGAACCCAGAGCCAACCTCTATCACTCTTTTGGGACGGAATTCCATCAGGATAGAAAATAGTACAAGCCCATCGGCGTGGGCATAGGTCTTATTGTCAAAATAATACCTGAACCCGGATTGGCTGGGATGTTCGGCGAAAGGTATTTGCCGGGCCGCGGTTTCCAGCGGTCCGAGGAAGGCCTTCTGTTTGGCGGTATTGAGGTCGATGCCGGGGAGGCTTTTGCCGGCCGCCCAAATCTGGTCCTGGCGCGCTTCCAGTTCGTCCAGATTCACAACCGGAGAATAAAAATGTCCCGGTCGATGATGGCTGTTTTGCCGGTAAAAATAAGCATAGCGGAAATAGGGTATCCTGGACAACAAACTTCCAAGCATCGATTTCTTCATATAGATAAAAAAATCAAATATAGGTAAATTCTACCTCGCCGGACCAGTGAACGGCGGGTCAAAAAAGGCGTTTGTTTTCATTTTCGTATTTTGCACCCCTTAGGACCAACACATACATGCAAAAAAAACAGCTCCGTAGAGAGCAGGCGCTTGAATATCATTCAAAAGGACGACCTGGAAAGATCGAGGTCGTGCCCACAAAGGAAGCAAAGACGCAAAGGGATCTGTCCCTGGCCTATTCTCCCGGCGTCGCTGAGCCCGTCAAAGAAATCTATAAAAACATCGAGGACGTCTATAAATATACGGCCAAGGGTAACCTTGTGGGCGTGATCAGCAATGGGACGGCCGTGTTGGGATTGGGGGACATGGGGCCGGAGGCCTGCAAGCCGGTGATGGAGGGGAAGGGCGTTTTGTTCAAGATCTTCGCGGATATCGATGTCTTTGATATCGAGATCAATGAGAAGGATCCGGTGAAGTTCGTCCAGATCGTCAGGGCGTTGGAGCCGACGTTTGGGGGGATCAATCTCGAGGATATCAAGGCGCCGGAATGTTTCTATATCGAAAGGGAGCTTCGGCAGCAGTTAAAGATCCCGGTGATGCATGACGACCAGCATGGCACGGCGATCATCAGCAGTGCGGCGTTGTTGAATGCGCTCGAGTTGCAGAAAAAGAAGATCGACAAGGTTCGGTTTGTCATCAATGGAGCCGGCGCGGCGGCGATGGCTTGTGTCAAACTATATACGGAGCTTGGCGCGAAACCCGAGAACTTTATTATGTTCGACAAGGACGGGGTACTCCATGAAGGGAGGACTGACCTGGATGACGATAAGCGGATCTATGCGGTCAAGCGGGATGACTGGACCCTGGAAAAGGCGATGAAGGATGCAGACGTCTTTGTCGGATTGAGTGTTGGAAACGTAGTGACACCCGAAATGGTGAAGAGTATGGCGAAGCGGCCGATCGTCTTTGCCATGGCCAACCCCGATCCTGAGATCAGTTATGAGCTGGCGACGGCGGCGCGGGAGGACATCATTATGGCGACAGGACGGAGTGACTATCCGAACCAGGTAAATAATGTGCTGGGGTTCCCTTTTATATTCCGCGGGGCGTTGGATGTGCGGGCGACGCAGATCAATGAAGCGATGAAGCTGGCGGCGGTAAAAGCGCTGGCCGACCTGACGCGGACACCGGTACCGGATATCGTGAATATGGCCTACAACGAGAAGAATATGTTGTTCGGCCCTACCTACATCATCCCCAAGCCGCTGGACCCGCGGCTGTTGTCGACCATTGCGCCGGCGGTGGCGAAGGCAGCGATGGAAAGCGGTGTGGCACAGGCCGGTATCGACAACTGGGAGGCCTATGGGATCGAGCTGAACAAGCGGCTGGGCCTGGACAACCAGCTCATGCGGGTGCTCAGCGCGAAGGCGCGGATGAATCCCAAGCGGCTGGTATTTGCGGAGGCGGATAACGTCAAGATCCTGAAGGTGGCCCAACTTTTATATGACGAGGGGGTGGCTTTTCCGATGTTACTGGGGGACGAACGGAAGATCCGGCATATCGCGGCCGCCAACCAGATCGAGCTGGAAGGGATGCCGGTGATCAATCCTTATAATGATGAATATGAAGAGCAGCGGAAACGTTTTGGCGAGCTTTTCTTTCAAAAACGGCAACGGAGGGGTTTTAATAGATATGAGGCCTATAAGATCATGCGGGACCGCAACTATTTCGGCTGTATGATGGTCGAGACGGGTGAGGCCGATGCGATGATCTCGGGGCTGACCAAAAACTATCCCGACACCATCCGCCCGGCCCTGCAGGCCATCGGTACGGAAGACGGGGTGCGGAAGATTGCCGGGATGTATTTGATGCTGACGAAAAGAGGGCCTTTATTTCTGGCGGATACGACGGTCAACTTCAATCCCACCGCGGAGGAGCTGGCCGACATCACCTTGCTGGTGGCGCGCGAAGTCCAGCAATTCAATATGGTGCCGCGGGTGGCGATGCTGAGCTATTCCAATTTCGGCACCAGCGACTCGCCGGAGGCAAGACTGGTAGCGGAGGCCCGGGCGATCGTGAAGGCAAAGAACCCGGACCTTATCGTCGACGGGGAAATGCAGGCAGCCGTGGCGCTGAATAACGAACTGATCCGGGAAAACTATCCGTTCAGCGAGCTGGTCGACCAGGAGGTCAATACCCTTGTCTTCCCCAATCTGGCGGCGGGAAATATTGCGTATAATTTATTAAAGGAGGTCGGTGGCGCCGATGCGATCGGGCCGATCCTGCTGGGGTTGAAGAAGCCGGTGCATGTGTTGCAATTGGGGAGTACCGTTCGGAATATTTATAATGTGGCGTTGGTAGCGATCGTGGATGCGCAGATAAAATGTAAGAATTTGCCTTCTGAAGAGGAGACCCGGAAGGCGCCATGGTGGCGGCGTTCAAGAAAATAAATTAATTAATGAAGTTTTTTACAGAATTCGGTCTCTACCTGCTAACCTTGAGAGGGATGTTCTCCAAGCCGGAGAATGGGAAGATGTATTGGAAGGAATTCATGCATCAATGTTCGGATATCGGGATCGGATCACTCGGCATAGTCGCGATCATTTCCATTTTTATGGGCGCGGTATCGACCTTGCAGACCGCGTATCAGTTGGTAAGCCCTATTATTCCCCTGTCGACGATCGCGCAGATCGTCCGGGACACTGTCATCCTGGAGTTCTCCCCCACCCTGGTCTGTATCGTGCTGGCGGGTGTGGTCGGCAGCAAGATCGCCAGCGAACTCGGCAATATGCGGGTCAGCGAGCAGATCGATGCGCTCGAGATCATGGGTATCAATACCAAATCTTACCTGATCATGCCAAAGGTTCTGGCGGCGATCGTGATGATCCCGATGCTGGTGGTCATCTCGGCCGTGCTGGGCATCTGGGGGGGCAGGTTGGCGGGCACGGCGACGGGTATCCTGTCGACGACGGCTTTTGATAAAGGGCTGCATCAGGCGTTCAAACCATACAACGTTTTCTTTGCGATGGCGAAGAGCTATACCTTCGCCTTTATCATTGCCAGCATTCCGGCTTATTATGGATATAATGTTTCAGGGGGTGCGCTGGAAATCGGCCGTGCAAGCACGAAATCGGTGGTGGTGAGTTGCGTGCTGGTACTATTTTCTGACTATTTGTTGTCGGCGCTATTGTTGTAATTATGATAGTGATCAAAAATATCAAGAAGGGATTTGGCGATAGAATGGTCATCAACGACGTGAGCTCTGTCTTTGAGACCGGGAAGTGCAACCTCATTATCGGAACTTCCGGCAGCGGTAAAACGGTGCTCATGAAATGCCTTGTCGGCTTGTTCGAGCCGGATAGTGGTGAGATCTGCTATGATGGCAAGAATTTTTCGGAGATGAATGAATCGGACCGGAAAGAGCTTCGGCAGAGCATCGGGATGCTGTTCCAGGGCTCGGCGCTGTTCGACAGCATGACGGTCGAGCAAAACGTGATGTTCCCGCTGGATATGTTCACGAAGAATACGGTGGCGGAGAAGATGAAACGGGTGGATGAGGTGCTCGAGCGGGTCAACCTGGTCGACGCCCACAAGAAATATCCGGCCGAGATCTCGGGGGGGGATGAAAAAGCGGGTGGGTATCGCCAGGGCGATCGTCCTGAACCCTAAATACCTGTTCTGTGATGAGCCCAATTCGGGCCTTGACCCGCAGACATCCCTGCTGATCGATAAATTGATCAAGGAGATCACGTATGAATATAATATTACGACCGTAGTGAACACGCACGATATGAACAGCGTGATGGAGATCGGGGATCATATCATGTATATGTACCAGGGGATCAAGGAATGGGAGGGTAGTAATAAAGAGATCATATTTAGCAAGAATAAATTGCTAAATGACTTTATTTTTGCGTCGGAATTTTTGAAGGATGCGAAGGATATGCGGATGCTGGAGGTCAGAGGGAAAATAGACGGTAACCGGAACATAGATGACTTATTAAAATAAATTTCTATTGTCATGTCAATCTTAGTCAACAAACAGTCCAGGATCATCGTACAAGGCTTTACCGGAACGGAAGGAAGTTTCCACGCGGCGCAAATGATCGAATATGGCACTCAGGTAGTCGGTGGTGTGACGCCGGGCAAAGGAGGCAGCAAGCACCTGGAACGGCCGGTTTTCAATACGGTGGTGGATGCGGTCCGTGAGACGGGAGCGAATGTGTCGATCATCTTTGTTCCCCCGGCGTTTGCGGCGGATGCGATCATGGAGGCGGCGGAGGCCGGGATCGGACTGGTGATCTGCATAACGGAAGGTATTCCGGTGCAGGACATGGTGAAAGCGAAGATGTATCTGCAGGGCCGGCAGACACGGTTGATCGGGCCGAATTGTCCCGGGGTGATCACGGCGGGGGAATGCAAGGTGGGGATCATGCCGGGGTTTGTTTTTATCCCGGGGAAGATCGGCATCGTGTCAAAGTCGGGCACGCTGACGTATGAGGCGGCGGATCAGGTGGCCAAGGCGGGGCTGGGGATCTCGACAGCAGTGGGAATTGGCGGTGATCCGATCATCGGCACGCCGACGAAGGAAGCTGTCGAGCTGTTGATGAATGATCCGGGGACGGAGGGTATCGTTATGATCGGAGAGATTGGGGGTAGTATGGAGGCGGAGGCGGCGCGGTGGGTGAAGGAGAACAACCGCAAGCCGGTGGTAGGTTTTATTGCCGGTCAGACGGCGCCTCCCGGGCGACGGATGGGTCATGCCGGTGCGATCATCGGTGGTGCGGACGATACGGCAGCGGCGAAGATGAAGATCATGGCGGAGTCCGGGATCACCGTGGTGCAGACGCCGGCGGAGATCGGGGCGACGATGGCGAAGGTGCTGAAGAAATAAGATCGCTGGATAGAAAATAAAGCCGCCCCTTACGGGGCGGCTTCGTTATTTAGTAGCAGGGCCGGCCAAAGCGGTCGAACCGGACGGCGCGCCGGTCTCTGTAAAGATCATGGCGATCGAAGCGAAGGTCGCGGCGGTCGCGGACGAGATCCCGGCGGTCGTGCCGAATATCAACGCGGTCATGACGGATGTCGCGGATGTCGCGGCGGTCGGCGAATGGTGTCTGGGCCTGGGTAGCAACAGCGGCAAAGAGAAGGCCGACGGTGAATAAGATCGTAAATTTCGTTTTCATAAATCTAGTTTTAAGTTGTTGTGAGCTTTAATATCGAGCTCGTATATAGGAAGGTTGCAGAGCGCAACTGTTTAAGGGTCCAGCGTTATAGCTGTGTTAAAGCGTGCTGCGGATATGCAAATCGGTTCATCGCAGCATCATAAACAGTATGGAAATTCGATTATAGGATTGCCTAAACCCGCTAACTATGACGCTCCTCCGGAATGCCTTCCTGGCTTTCTTTCTACTACTTGCCGTATCGGCCGCAGGCCAAACCTCCACCCTGACCTATAACCGCCAGTGGACGCTGGTGGATACGCTGGCGCGCAGGGAGCTTCCGCGATCTGCGCTCAAGGTGATCGATACCCTTCTCAACCAAGCCCGGACAGAACATAATGACGTCCAGCTGATCAAGGCCCTGATGGCCTGGATCGACCTCACGGGGCGACTATATGACTTTCCATACGCCGAGGCATTTGAGAAACTAAACCACGGCATTTCGTGGGCCGGGCCGCCGGCACAGGCGATCCTGCAGAACATGCTCGCCAGGGCGTATTGGGAGTGCTTTTTGAGGAATGGCTTTCGATACCAGTCGCGGTCGACTACCGTTGCAATAAAAAAGGATGACTTCACGACCTGGTCGGAAAAGGAATTCCGGGAAAAGATCAATACGCTTTTCGACTCTTCGCTTCAGCAGGAAATGATGCTGGCAAATCTGAGTGAAGAGGAGTTTGCGCCGATCCTCACCAGGGGAAGTGCGCATAAGCTGAGGCCGAGCATCTTCGACCTGTTGGCACATCGGGCGCTGGAATGTTATTCCGATATCAATAGAGGTTATGGGTCTCAGGATGCCGGCTTCGAGTTGGATGACACAGTAGCGTATGCCGACGCACGAACCTTTGCGACGCATATCTTCATCAGCGCAGACAGTGAATCGTTACACTATCGGGCATTACTTCTCCTTCAGCGGTTGATCCGCCTCCATTTGTCGGATACCCAACCCGATGCACTGATCGATGTGGATATCGAGCGATTGAATTTTGTGCATCAGCATTCGGTGATGGAAGGTGATGCCGGCCGCTATGCTGCTGCATTGGCCGTCCTGACGGGGCAATGGGGAGATGAACCAACGGCGGCGGAAGCCTGGTATTTTCAGGCGTGGCAGCATTTCGAAAGCGGATCGAAATATCATCCGTGGGAGCGCCAGGGGTCTTCTGATTGGCGGGATACCGCACACCGTTATGACTATTTGCCAGCGCTTGCCATTTGTCAAAAGGTGATCAGACAAAAAGATAGCTCCACGGGGAAAATGGATTGTCTACGGCTCCTCCGCCAAATACTGGCAAAACAGCTTTCCGTGAGCGTGGAGCGTAATAATTTACCAGGGCAGCCCATGCGAAGCCTCATCAGCTGGCGGAATTGCCGGGCGGTTTATGGTAGAATTGTCCGGATAAATCCCATGAGTGACGACCTGGACATCTCATACCGGGAAGACCCGGTATGGCGCCGATGGAGCAAATTACCGGCGGTAAGCACCTTCCGGCAGGACTTGCCGGAAACAGGGGATCACCGGCCACACCGGGCGGAAGTCAAAATAGACGCACTACCCATCGGGACCTATCTGCTCATTGCAGCTGCCGATCCTGCGTTTGCGATCGATGATACGATGCCCATGGCTGCCGTTTTTTTCAATGTCAGCAGACTGACCGTCATCCGGCATAGTCAGGACGGGTTTGTCGTCGATGCTGAAAATGGACAGCCGGTCGCGGGTGCCACGGTCCGGGTCTGGACAAATTCCAACAACCGGGCCGGCGGTCTGTGGCGATGGAGAATGACAAGGGAATATCACACGAACGCAAACGGTTATATCGGACGAATAAAAGTAGACGATTATTCGGAGGGGCTTGAAGTGCAGTCGGGCAAGGATAGGATGTTCAATGCCGCGGGCTGGGACGCCTGGTCGTATGGATACGGGGAAAATGAACCGGACGGTGGGCGGCGGCGTAAAGAAATCGAAAACCGCGATACCCGACTTTATACCGACCGGGCGATTTACCGCCCGGGGCAACCGGTCTACTTCAAGGGGATCGTAACCCGTCATGATCCGAAAAGGCGCGAGACGAACGTGATGGCCCATTTCCGCACGAGTGTCCGGCTGGTTGATGCCAACGGTTCGACGGTCGATACGGCCACCTTTATCACCAATGATTTTGGTTCATACCATGGTGAATTTCATCTTCCTTCCGGCCGACTGAATGGAGATTGGAAGATCTATGATGACTCCACCCGGTCGGATGTTGGGATAAAAGTGGAAGAATATAAGCGGCCGGGTTTTTACGTTGGATTCGACCCGTTAAAGACCGAATACCGGGTTGGTGACAGCATCCGGATCGAGGGCTATGCCAGGGCCTTTGCAGGGAATATGCTGGATGGGGCCACTGTTCGTTATCGGGTCGACCGGCAGATGGGCTATAGCTGGAACAGTTGGTTTTTGTCGGAATTCAATGGTGCTTCAACGGCCCTTGCACATGGGGAAGCAAAGATGGATAAGGACGGCAAGTTTGGGGTTTCATTTGTGGCTGTGCCCGACAGGGCCATTTCGCGGGAGAGTGAGCCGGTTTTTGAATATACGATCACAGCGGATATAACGGATCTCAATGGAGAGACCAGAAGCGGGTCGATGGTCGTTCGGGCAGCCTGGCAGTCGTTGCAGTTAAGCATCGAAAAGCCGGAACCAGATCACTTGCCCGCGAACGAGTTGCGGACGATGGTCATTACGGCCACGACGCTCGCTGGTGCAACACAAACTACGCCTGTCGAAGTTACGGTGTATTCCCTAAAGCCACCTGACAGGTTGATCCGGGAACGGCTATGGCCGGCGCCTGACCTGTTCGTCCTCACGAAAGAGGAATTCATCCGGCAATTTCCGCATGATGAGTACGATAACGAAACAAAGCCGGAAAATTGGGAAAGGCTGAGGCGGGTAGTTACCATCAGCGATTCGACGGGTAAACCGCTAACGGTAACGGGTATCGACGGGAAGCCATTGGCGCCGGGCTGGTATGTAATTGAAGCGCGGGGCAGGGATAAATATGGCGAACCCGTTCAGAAGACCCGTTATATCGAGTTGTATGATGGGGTAACCGGAAGACCCGTCAATCCGCAATATGTCTGGCCGCTGCCGGAGGGAGTAACAGCTGAGCCGGGTGATACCATAATGGCGGGTATTGGTAGTTCGGCTACGGGTGTTCATGTTATCCGGCTGGTCGAAGGTGAGGATCCACACCATCCATTGCCGTTTGACAGTAGCCGCACCGGCAAAACGTATGAATATCTGCGGTTGAACGGGGAGGCGGTTGCCAAAAGATATGCGGTTCACGAGGTAGACCGCGGAGGGTTTGTGGTTTCGGATGTCTTTGTCATTGACAATCGTTTTTTTGAGCGGCGTTATTCGGTCAATGTTCCCTGGACGAACAAGGAGCTGGAGATCTCCTATTCTTCCTGGCGGGACAAGCTGGAACCCGGCGGCCGGGAGAAATGGGGCGTTACGATCCGCGGGAAACATGGAGACAGGGTTGCCGCGGAAGTGCTGGCGGCGATGTATGACGCGTCCCTCGACCAATACCGGATCCAGGAATGGCATGCGCCGGAATTGCCCAGGAGACGGCTGGAGGATGCCTGGCAAGTGGTTATCGGGTCGGGGTCGAATGATGCCCAGGAGCGGGACCTGCCGGACCGGAATCTATATGTGTATAATGAATATGACCGGTTGGATTGGCCCTACCTGGGACAGGTGGACACCAAGATCAGTTTTTACAAAAGCGACTTTGCAAAAGTCGAAATCGCAAAATATACCGCTCCGGCGTTGGCGCACGCCGTGCAGGTCCCGGACCTGGACGAAGACCCCGACGGCTCGAAGGGACTTATGAAAGATTCTTTTACCTCTGACACGGTGGTGGCGACGCTTAGGTCCAAACCCGAAGTGGTGGCGATTCGCAAGCGGCTGCAGGAGACAGCCTTCTTTTTTCCCGATCTGCGGACCGACAGTTCGGGGGGCGTGAGTTTCTCCTTTATCGCGCCCGAGTCGCTCACGCAGTGGAAGTGGATGACGTTGGCGCACACGCGCGACCTGGCTTTTGGTTATTCGGAAAAGACGATCGTTACCCAGAAACAGTTGATGGTCCAGCCAAATCTGCCGCGGTTCCTTCGCGAGGGAGATAAGATCAATATTTCCATCAACGTCGTCAATATGACGGACTCGGCGACCACAGGAGAGGTAGGGTTGACCCTGATCGATCCGACAATGAACGAGACGACAGACTCACTATTCGGCAACCGGCAGCCCAACCGGCGCTTTACCGTCCCCGCTCGCGGGAGTGCGGTGGTGGAGTTCCCGCTGGACATCCCTTACGGGTATGATCGTCCGGTCAGCTACCGGGCGGTGGCAACGGCGGGCGCCTACAGCGACGGTGAAGAGGCTGTGTTGCCGGTGGTGAGCAACCGAATGCTGGTGACCGAAACGTTGCCGTTAAATCTGCCGGCCGATGGCACGAAATCTTTTCGATTCGAAAAGCTTTTGCAAAGCGGAAACAGCAAGACCCTGAGCAATCACGCCCTGACCCTGGAGTTCACGGCCAACCCGGCCTGGTATGCGGTCGAAGCCTTGCCCTACCTGATCGAATTCCCCTATGAATGTGCGGAACAGACGTTTGACCGGCTCTATGCCAATGCGGTGGCCAGCAAGATCGTGCAGAGTTCACCGCGCATCGCGAAAGTTTTCGGGCAGTGGCGGACGTTGGATACGGCGGCGCTACTGAGCAACCTCGAGAAGAACCCCGAATTGAAGTCGGTGTTGCTGGAGGAGACGCCATGGGTCCTGGAAGGGAAGACAGAGACACAGCAGAAAAAAAATATCGCCTTATTGTTCGATCTGACGCGACTCAGTGGGCAATTGGAGACGGCCATCCAGAAACTCGATGATTTGCAGGCTTCAAGCGGCGGCTTTTCGTGGTTCAAAGGCGGTCAGGAGGACCAGTATATCACGCAATATATATTGACCGGCCTGGGACGGATGAAACGTGAGCGGGCGTTGCCGGAGAAACTGGGGAAAAAGATGTCGGCTATTGCAGAAAATGGCCTTGCTTATGCCGACCGGGAGGCGACAAAGGATTACAAGAAAGTAAAAAGACTGTCGGAGCAGGATATTCAGTACCTCTATATGCGAAGCTTTTTCCCCGACCAGGTCGCTGGTCCGGCGGTCCGGCATTTCGAGGAGCTCGCGCGGCAGGAGTGGACGGAAGAGGAACCCTATATGCAAGGCATGATCGCATTGGCGCTTTTCAGGACCGGAGATCAGCAAACGGCGCGGGCGATCCTGGCTTCGCTGCGGGAAACGGCGATCGTAGATCCCGAACAGGGAATGTATTGGAAGGGAATGGAAGGCGGCTACTACTGGTATCAGGCGCCGGTGGAGACGGAGGCGCTATTGATCGAAGCATTCCGGGAGATCGCGCATGATACGGCGGCTGACCGGCGGTTGAAGACCTGGCTGCTTCGGCAGAAGCAGACGCACCAATGGGCGACGACAAGGGCGACGGCGGATGCGTGCTACGCATTGCTGACAGGGAGCGAGGATTGGCTGGATCAACAACGGACAGTGGTGGTGCAGCTTGGAGAAAAACGGGTGGAAATGGCAGGAGAGGCGGGGACCGGCTATGACAAGAAAGTTTTGGCGGGTTCGGCAATTGAGGCGGCGATGGGGAATATCAACGTGACGATGTCGGCGGGAAATCCGGGCGGAGCGTCAGTGAAGACGGGCGGTTCACCCGCCTGGGGCGCAATCTATTGGCAATATTTCGATCAGTTGGACAGGATCACGGCGGCGGAAAATGGGAAGGTGCTTCGGGTGGAGAAGCGATTGTTTATCCAGCGTTCGACGGACCGGGGCCTGGTGCTGGACACCATCCCGGAGAATGGTACACTTCACGTCGGCGATCGGGTGGTAGTACGGTTGGTAGTAAGGGCAGACCGGGATCTGGAGTATGTACATCTGAAAGACATGCGGGGAGCATGTTTCGAGCCGCTGAACGTACTTAGCGGATATGAATGGCAGGAGGGGTTGGGTTACTATCAAACAACAACGGATGTCAGTACGGAGTTCTTCTTTTCCTGGGTGCCCCGAGGGACATATGTCTTTGAGTATCCGATGGTGATGGGACAAAAAGGCGCGTTCAGTTGCGGGGTTGCCAATGTCGAATGCCTGTATGCACCTGAATTCGCCGACCATACCGAAGGGATCAGGGTAGTGTCGCAATAAGAATTAATTTTAGACAAATTTCTTCCAATGGTGGTCAAATTGATCGCAACCGTTTGCCTTTGTCTGGTGATGTTATCGCTTCGTGCGCAGCATGGACTGACGGGCGGACAGCGTACGCCAACCGATTATACCTGGCGATGGATGGTGGTGGATTCGTTAATGCAGCGTGGTGGGCGACCGGTGTCGGCATTGGCAGAGGTCAACCGCATCTACTTCATGGCGCGACAGGAGGGGAACAGCGGGCAGGAAATAAAAGCGCTTATCTATAAAGTAACCCTCCGGGAGGAGACTTCAGATAACGACAGCGCGGCGATCCGGGCGATGGAGCAATTGGTTGCCGGCGCAATACAGCCTTCGCGATCGATCCTGCAGAGCGTTTTGGCCCGGCAATACTGGAGTTATCTGCAACAGCACCGATGGCAGCTATATAACCGAACCGCGACGGTTGTCCGATCATCCACCGATTTCTCCACGTGGACGGTGGATGATTTTCACCGGCATATCCGCGAACTCTTCCTGGCTTCGGTACGGGAGGAGGTGGTCCTGACCCATTCGCCATCGAAAGACTGGGCGCCGGTACTGATCGAAGGTAATACACCGTTATTACGGCCGACACTATTCGACTTGCTCGCGCATGAGGCGCTGGATTACTTTTCAAACTCCGAGGCAGATATCAATCAACCCGAGCAGGTCTTCGAAATCGAGGATTCGGCGGTTTTTGCCGATGTCGCTGTTTTCGCCAGGCATGCTTTCGCCGCGGCAGACGGCAGCTCGCCGCACTATCAGGCGCTGTTGCTTTTTCAACGACTCCTTCGCTTCCATTTAACCGACCCGCAGCCGGATGCGCTGATCGACGACGATATCGACCGGCTTGGCTTTGCAAAAGATTATTCGGTCATCGAAGATAAGGCAGCCCAGTATATCCGCGCGTTGACGGGGTTGACGGATAAATGGGGGGATAAGCCGGCGGCGGCGCAGGCGTGGTATCTCAGGGCGAAGTATTATTCCGATCTGGCGAAGGATAGCAAGGAGAGACCTGATTCGGCGGGGTTCGATGGAAATGTGCGGGCGGTAGAGATCTGCCGGCGGATATTGACGGAACCTGACAGCAGCGAGGGGAAGATGAACTGCAGGGCGCTGCTGGACGATATCCTGTCGCCGTCGCTGGAATTGGAGGTCGAGCAATTCAATGTGCCCGGCCAACCCTTCCGCTGTCTCGTTAGCTGGACAAATGTAAACCGACTATATCTCCGGCTGGCGAAGATCGACAGTGTACACAAAACAACCGCCTTCCAACAAAATGATAATTGGCCGCTATGGCTGCGTGCGCCGGTATATCGGCAGTTCATCCAGGAGTTGCCGCCGGTTGTCGACTATCGGCGACATTCCGCCGAGATCCCCATCGGGGCATTACCGCCGGGAACCTACGTTCTGATGGCCAGCACGGACCCAAGCTGGGGTAACAAAAAAAGTATCATTGCCGGGCAGCTAATGTTTGTAACCTCGATGGCTTATATAGCTGAGGGCCACGATTATTTTATTGTCAATCGCGAGACCGGTCAGCCTTTCAACGATACGCGGGTACAAGTTTGGAGCAGGGAGTGGAACTCGAAAGGACAATGGCAACCGATCCCGGGAGAAACCCTCCACACTGACCAGCAGGGGCATGTGCTATTGGCGAATTTTGAAGGCTACGAACAGCGATTTCTCGAGCTGCAGCGGCCGGGCGAGGATCTCTTTCTGTCCGATTTGTCGATCCCAAATTTGGGCAGACCGTGGAGAGGTAATCTTACCGCCGATAAGACCCTATACGAACGGGGCAATGCGCTGATCTATTTTTTTCTCGACAGGTCCCTCTATCGCCCCGGCCAAACCGTTTATTTCAAAGCGATCACCGTCACGAGGGATTATGACACGAGGCAGTTAAAGCCGATGGCGGGACGTCATGCCGACGTCGTGCTGATCAATACGAACGGCGAACGGGTCGATTCGTTGGACCTGGTGACGGATGAATTCGGGGCCTATCACGGATCTTTTCGTTTGCCGGACCATGGGTTGAACGGGCGGTTCCGTATAAATGATGCATTCGGCCCGGGCGCTGAGACGGGGTTTTCCGTGGAGGAGTACAAACGGCCCCGGTTCTTTGTGCGTTTTGACCGGTTGAAAGGTAGCTATAGGTTGAATGACAGCATCCGGATGAATGGCAGTGCAACGGCATACGCCGGAAATAGCCTGGACGGGGCAACAGTGAAGTATAGGGTCACGCGGCGGCCGAGATTTCTCCGGTATGGTTTTTTCGGCGGACAACAGAGATACGCGGGGGGTGGGCAGGAGGTCGCGCATGGGGAGCTGAAGACCGATGCTGACGGAGGATTCCGGATTGGGTTTATCGCGCGGCCGGACCGTAATATCCCCATCGCCGCCGATCCGCATTTCGACTATGCGATTTCGGTGGATGTGACGGATATAAATGGCGAAACAAGATCGGCCAGTACGACTATCGCCGCCGGTTATACCGTACTGGATCTGGGGATCAGGATGGAACTTGACGATCCGATCCCGGCGGATAGTCTCCGGACGATATGGGTGGACGTGAAGAATCTGTCGGGGGAACCGGTGGCGGCGGCAGTTCATGTGGTTGCCTATCCGTTGACGGCGCCGGACCGGCTGATCCGTCAGCGATTGTGGGAAACCGTTCCGGACCGGTGGGTGATGACCGGACAAGCCTTTCTGGATTCGTTTCCGCATGACCAATACCGTGAAGAGCTCGACAAAGAGAAATGGCATAGGGGTTCGATGGTCTGGAGAGCCGATGATTCGACGGGCGGGCATCGGCTGGCGCTGCACTTGCATCCCGGCTGGTGGGTGATCGAGGCTTCCGCGATAGATTCATTTGGCCAACCCGTAAAAGAAACCCGCTATGTGCAGCTGTATGATGATCGAACGGGAGGTCCAGTCAATCCGGAATATTTATGGGGCGGCGGCGAGCCGACACGAACTGCTGCAGAGCCTGGTTGGGTAGCACGGGTCAAAACAGGGTCCTCCGCGCGGGATGTTCATATCATCCGCGGAACGCAGCCCCATGATAGTCGTTTGGAGTTGTGGCACCGCGAGGATGAACAGCCGGAGGCTAGAACCTTTCGGCATTTTGCGATGAATGGTGAGCCGATCGTCACCGAGTGGAAGATAACCGAGGCGGACCGTGGCGGATTTGCCCTGGCGGATGCGTTTGTCAAAGACAATCGCCTGTATGTGCATCGGGCGGTGGTGGAGGTCCCATGGGACAATAAAGAGCTCGCGATCCGGTACCGCAGCTTCCGCGACAAAACAGAGCCGGGTGTTGCGGAAAAATGGGCGGTGGAGATCGGCGGGTGGCAGGGCGGACGCGTTGCGGCGCAGGTGCTGGCGGCAATGTATGATGCATCGCTGGATCAGTTTCAGCCCCATTCCTGGTTTGCGCCGAATCCCTATCCGAGTATTGATCATAATTATTTGTGGCAGAATATTGATGATTTTGGCGAGGAACGATCCAGTTCACCGAACCGGGAACTATCGGGACCGGTGCGACCGTTAAAATTCTACGACCGCTTGATGGCGGTTGGGCTACGCGGTCGATTTGAGGGGTATATGGATGATATCGCGCCGTATCGGGGTAATGCCTTTTTTAGTATGAACGGAAAGAGTTTTCGTAATGATGCAGTCATTGAGCGGAATCTGGTTAAAGATGGACCGCCGGTGGAGACATCGTTAAAGAAGCTTCCCAGCGTCGCCGTGGATGCGCAGGGCAACGTGACCGCGTATGGACAGCCTATCGATAAGCCTTCAAGCGAAGGCGCCCCGCCGCCCGTCCAGGTACGCACGAACTTCCAGGAGACCGCCTTCTTTTTCCCCGATCTGCAAACAGATAGCGCCGGTAACGTAAGTTTCTCCTTTACGATGCCGGAGGCGCTCACCCGGTGGAAATGGATGACGCTTGCGCACACGCGTGATCTGGCCTTTGGCTATTCGGAGAAAACGATCGTCACCCAGAAACAACTGATGGTTCAGCCAAATGTGCCGAGATTCCTTCGCGAGGGTGATAAGATCAATTTCTCCGTTAAAGTGGTCAACCTGACCGATTCGGAGATGACCGGACAGATGGCGCTGTCACTCACCGATCCTACGATCGGGGAGACCGCCGACGGGATGTTTGTCAACCGGCAACCCAATCAATATTTCACCGTTCCCGCGAGGGGTAGTGCTATAGTGGAGTTCCCGCTGGACATTCCGTATCAATATAATCGGCCTGTCGGCTACCGGATCGTGGCGCAGGCAGGTGCATACAGCGACGGTGAGGCGGCGGTGCTGCCGGTTGTCAGCAACCGGATGATGGTGACCGAGACATTGCCGCTGAATATGCCGGGCGACGGGACACGGTCTTTTACGTTCGAAAAGCTGCTACAGAGCGGGAACAGCGAAACACTCAACCACCACGCGCTGACCGTCGAGTTCACGGCCAACCCCGCCTGGTATGCGGTGCAGGCGTTGCCCTATCTGATGGAGTATCCGTATGAGTGTGCGGAGCAAACGTTTGACCGGCTCTATGCCAACGCGCTGGCGAGCAAGATCGTGGCTGGTTCGCCGCGGATCGCAACGGTTTTCGAACAGTGGCGGACGGTCGATACCGCGGCATTGCTGAGCAATCTGGAAAAGAACCAGGAGTTGAAGTCCATATTGCTGGAAGAGACGCCCTGGGTGTTGGATGGAAAGACCGAGACCCAGCAAAAAAAGAATATTGCATTGCTGTTTGATCGGACCCGGGTCAGCGGCCAGCTGGCTTCGACCGTCGACCGGCTTGCCGAAGCGCAAGCACAGGATGGTGGTTTTCCGTGGTTCGCTGGTGGGCCCGATGATCGCTATGTGACGCAATATGTGTTGACAGGTTTTGGGAGGCTGTTGAAAATGCAGGCATTGGCGCCGGCTTTGGCGGAGAAGGTAAAAAAGATGGCAGCCGCCGCGCTCGTGTATGCGGACAAAAAGATCAACGAAGATTACGAGCGTGATCTCAAACTGGTGGGCGGTATTCATTCGATCGACCCGTTTCCGGCGCAATACCTCTATATGCGAAGTATGTTCAATGACTATGGGATACCCGGGTCCATCTTGCCGGCGGTGAGCTTCTATCGCAAAGTGGCGCAGCAGGAGTGGGTTAAGGCCAGCAAGTACACGCAGGGGATGGTTGCGCTGGCGCTGTTTCGGACCGGCGACGTTCAGACGGCAAAATCGATCCTGGCGTCGCTTCGGGAAACGGCCATCCGGAATGAAGAACTCGGGATGTATTGGAAGGGTATGGAAGGGGGATATTATTGGTATCAGGCGCCTGTCGAGACCGAGTCGTTATTGATCGAAGCCTTTCGCGAGATCACTCATGATACAGCCGCCGACCGGCAATTGAAAACCTGGCTACTTCGACAGAAGCAAACCCACCATTGGCCGACGACAAAAGCGACCGCCGATGCGGTGTACGCGTTGCTGACGGGTGGGACGGATTGGTTGGACCAGGAAAGGGAGGTAAAAATCAAACTTGGAGATAAACAGATTGCTTTTTCGGGTGAGGCAGGTACAGGATATGATAAAAAGATCTTCGACGCACCCTTTATCAACCCGGAAATGGGCCATATCAACGTGACGATGTCATCTGCGAAACCAGGTGGGTCGCCTGCATGGGGAGCAGTCTACTGGCAATATTTCGATCAGTTGGATCGGATCACGCCGGCCGGCAACGCGAGAGCGCCTTTGCGGCTGGAAAAGCGGCTTTTTGTACAGCGTAATACGGATCGCGGTCCCGTGCTGGACACTATATCCGAAAATGGGACCATTCATGTCGGCGATCGGGTAGTGGTCCGGCTGGTGCTCCGCTCAGACCGGGACTTAGAATACGTGCATTTGAAGGATATGCGGGGAGCTTGTTTTGAACCGGTGGATGTACTGAGCGGGTATCGTTGGCAGAACGGTTTGGGTTACTACGAATCGACAAAAGACGTGAGCACCGAGTTCTTCTTTTCGTCCTTGCGGCGGGGGACCTATGTATTCGAATATTCATTGACGGTGGGACAGAGCGGAGAGTTCAGCAACGGGGTGGCGAGTGTGGAGTGTATGTATGCGCCGGAGTTCGCTTTCCATACGGAAGGCATCCGTGTAAATGTGGAGGGAGGCCAATGAGCCGCGTGGATGTTCTGATCGTCGGGCAGGGGCTCTGCGGGACTTTTCTTTGCCGGGAGCTCGACCGCGTGGGCTTATCTTATGTAGTGTTCGATGAAGAGCTGCCTTCTGCGGCGTCGCGGGCGGCGGCGGGGCTGATCAATCCGGTTACGGGCCGGAGGTTTGTCAAGACGTGGATGATCGACGAGTTATTGCCATTTGTTCAGGGGGTCTACGATAGCGCTTTTCTGCGGTCCGGCCATTTGATCGACTTCTTTCCGACACCGCAGATGCGGCTTGCTTTCGTCAAGCGATGCGAAGAAGGAGGAGATTTTCTTCGGTTGGCGGCAGCACCGGAGGAGCATGATTGGGATAAGCTTTTCCGTTATGAACTGGGGTTTGGCGTGATCGAACCATGCTATTTGGTAGATGTACAGGGTTTGCTGGCGCGGACGCGAAAGGGGTTGTCGGACCAAGGTTCGCTCAGGGAAGAATTATTTGTAGCGTCAGCGCTGCTGGCAGGGGAATCGGGCGTGCAATACCGGGATGTGGACGCAAGGTGGGTGATCTTTTGCGATGGTGTGGCAGCGGCGCAGTCCGGGTATTTTTCGCGGCTGCCGTTTGCGCCGAACAAGGGAGAGGCGCTGATCATCGAGGCGGAAGGGCTCGAGGACCCGGGTTTTGTCTTCAAACGCGGGATCAGCCTCGTACCATGGACCGCCGGGTTATATTGGGTAGGGTCAACTTATGAATGGTCGTTCGATGATCCGGGGCCAACGACCGTCTTTCGCGAACGGACGGAGGCGATCTTGAAGGATTGGTTGCGGGTGCCCTTCCGCGTGGTCGATCATCTGGCGTCGGTGCGGCCGGCGACATTGGAACGGAGGCCGTTCGTTGGGTTGCATCCGGTGTATCCGGCGGTGGGGATCCTGAATGGAATGGGGACGAAGGGATGTTCGCTCGCGCCGTATTTTGCGCGGCAGCTCGCCGGGTTGTTGGCCGGCGGCGAGGCGATCATGCCGGAGGCAGATGTGCGGCGCTTTAAGCGGGTACTTGGGGGATGATGGCACAGTTTCCCTGGTCGGATAAAAAGTAAGAAGGTATTTTTGCCTCCTAAATCTTTCACTATGGAGTTGCAAGTTATCAGGCAGAAAATTTATGAGATCAGGGGGCAGAAAGTGATGCTGGATTTTGATCTCGCGGAGTTGTACGGGGTCACAACTAAGGCTTTCAATCAAGCTGTCAAACGGAATATGGACAGGTTCCCGGAAGATTTTATGTTTCGGTTGACGGAGGAAGAATGGATGCGGTCACAAATTGTGACCGCATCTGAAGTAGCACCAAAAGATGTTGATAGTCAATCGGTTAGAAACTGGTCACAAATTGTGACCAGTTCGAATTACGGGAATCAAGGTAAGGCAAATAACCGAAAACATCGCGGAAGATCATATTTACCCTACGCCTTCACCGAGCACGGAGTCTCCATGCTCGCAAGCGTCCTGCATAGCGAGAAAGCGGTCCAGATGAGTATTGCGATTGTAAGGGCTTTTATCGCGTTAAAGCAATATGCGGTCCGTCAGGAGGGCCTTGCCCAACAGGTGCGCGAAATTCTCAGCCGGCTGGATGACCATGACATCCAATTAAACGGCATCTATGGAGCCATTGAAAATTTGTTGGAGAAGAAACTGAAACAGGAGGAAGAAGAACAGAAATGGAAAGAACGGGAAATGATCGGGTTCAAATAACGACAAAAGTTATGAACGGCAAAAAAGAAATTCTCCTTCTGAACGGCAGCGCGAGCGCGCAGTCATCGAATGAAAAATTGATCAGGCGCCTGGAACGGGAGCTATCGGCGGATTATTTGCTGAACATATACTTCGACCTCAAAGTCATTCCGCATTTCGACCCTGAACGCTCTGTTGGAGATGCGCCCGCGGAAGTGCGTTCGCTGCGGGAAGCGATCCAACGGGCAGCCGCCATCGTTATTTGCACACCCGAATACATCTACAGCATTCCCAGCGGACTCAAGAATGTGTTGGAATGGTGTGTCGCGACGACGGTATTTACAGGGAAGCCCGTGGGTATCATTACGGCGTCGGCCGGCGGCCAGAAAGGACACGAGGAGTTGCTGCTGATCCTGGGGATACTTGGCGCAAAATTGAGCGACGCGACAAGCCTGCTGATCCCCGGAATAAAGGGAAAATTTGATGATCTGGGGGAATTCAAGGACGAGGAGACGGGAAAACTATTTCGGCGATTTGTGGATTCGTTCAAGGTCTTTTCAGAGGAGGGAGGGCGCGGCTAAAGAGAGGGGACGTCTAGAGGTTGCCGGCGCTGGCTTTGGCAGCGGAGGGTTCACGACGAATGATGGTTGTATTGCCGGTGATAAAGCGCAGCGGGTCCTGGTTAAGGACAGTGGCCATGGCTTCATAAAGCTCGGGAAGGTCATGACGGAACTGGACCGCACTTTCAAAAAAGATCTCTACGGCGACGGCCCAGAATTCGTGGTAGTTGGTGGCGGCGTATTCGCCCAGAAGGTTCCTGGCGCCGGCCTGCTGCATGGAGGTAAAGATAGGGCGGGCCACCTTTGAGAAGTTGGGAAACTCTTTCTTGAAATGGCGGTCTTCTTCGGTCTGCGTGACAAAATTAACATAGGCCAGCGCATGCGCCATCTCATGAAGCCCGACATTGCAATTGGGCGTCTGATGCGAGATACCTTTCATAAAGTTGTCCCAGGAAAGGTAGATCCCGGTCTGATCGACATGCCCCATAAAAGGCCGGGAGTAAAACCCATAATGATAGTCATCCCGGAGAATGAAGATATCGTCGAAATAGTTGAGTTTGAATTTTTCGAGGCCGAAGGTCAACTGGACGGCGACGGCACTGACGAGGATGGGCATCTCCGCGGTCTCTTCCACTTCGATATACCGGAAGTTCTTGGAGTGCTGGAACAGCCACGTGCGAAACAAAAACTTGCGTTGCTCCCCAAGGCTCAGCCGGTTATAGTAGGCCAAATGCTGGGAGACAATCGTGTGATAGAAGGTTTCCCGCACAATAAAACGCCTGAATTGATGCCTGTTGTAAAGGCGTTGGGCCAGCATCGTAACGGGGCGGTTCAGCAGGAGAATACCCAATACCAATGAACAAATGACAACGATTTCCATAAGGTTCATTTTTTTCCTTAGTGATTCGAGAATCGATCGCTACAATCGGGTCTAACATTGGTCTTGGATACGGAACTATGGTCTTCAGAAGTTAGAGGGGAAAACCTAGTGGCGGGTTTAATCAAGAGGAATGAATCGTACGGATAAGCCCCAAAATAGTGAGAAATTCCGAAAATCAAAAGGGGATGTGGATAGTTTTTGTAAATATTTGATAATTACCCGATTACACGGTTTGCGATGCAGGTTGAACCCTCGTCTACGCCGCCGGGATCGTAAGAAACTTCTCGGTCGTCAGTGGGTCCTGGTTGAGCAGCGTACACAGAGCGGAATACAATTCCGGTAGCTGACTCTTGAAATCACTGCTTCGCTCAAAAAAAGCCTCGACGCACACTGCCCAGAATTCCTGGTAGTTGGTAGCAGCATAGGGGTTCAGTAAGTTGATCTCACCGGCTTGCACCCGCTCGAAGACAGGCCGGGCAACCGCAGAAAAATTAACAAAAGTATCATGAAAGTTGCGGTCCCGGCCCTGGTGGGCAGTGAAGTTCACATAAGTGAGCGCATGTGCCATTTCATGGAGGCCGACATTCTGCCCGTCGGTGTAGTCACTGAACTCACGCATAAAATGAGCCCAGGAGAGATAGATCCCCTCCTCATTGACATGACCTTCATAGGGAGTGGAACTAAGACCATAGGTGTATCTGTCCTTAATGATATAGATGGTTTTGAAATAGTCAAGCCGGTAGTGTTCGAGCCCATAGGTCAACTGGATGGCGGCCGCACTCACGAGGACCGGGATACTTGCCTCCGCCTCGAGATCGATATATTCAAACTTCTTGCTTTCGATGAAATTCAGTACCCGCCGAATGAAACGTTGGCGCCCATCGGGTAAAAGGCTTTTGAAATAAGGGTTGTAGCGGGACAGTACCTGGTCATAGTAATCCTGGCGGGACTGAAATTTCTTGTCTGCTCTTCTCCGCTGGACCCCCGCCATGATCCGCCCAATCCCAAGACTGATCAGGATCCAGATGATCACCGGAATGGTATTGGATGAGGCAGCCCACATCGGGGTGAAAATACGCGTTTTTGGCCTACCTTTGCCCACCACAAAACAAAATCCCGGCAATGTATCGAACCCATACCTGCGGAGAGTTAAGAAAGGACCAGATCGGCCAGTCGGTAACGTTGGCGGGCTGGGTGCAAACCGTCCGAAAATTTGGAACCCACATCACATTCGTCGATCTCCGGGACCGGTATGGGATCACGCAGCTTCTTTTTGGGGAAGAGCTGAATAAAGAACTGACCGACAATCCTCCAGGCAGGGAGTTCGTGATCCAGGTGAGTGGCCAGGTCGCGGAACGGGCCAGCAAGAACCCCCAGCTGCCGACGGGAGATATCGAGGTAAAGGCTACCAGCTATACGATCCTTAATAAGTCCGCTACTCCTCCGTTCACGATCCAGGATGAGACGGATGGCGGGGATGACCTGCGGATGAAGTATCGCTATCTGGATCTTCGGCGGGCTCCCTTGCGAAAGAACCTGGAGCTGCGCTATGCAGTGAACCGCGCGGCCCGGGAGTACCTGCATCAACACCAATTCATGGACCTGGAAACCCCTTTCCTGATCAAGTCTACGCCGGAAGGGGCGAGGGATTTTGTGGTGCCCTCGCGGATGAACCCCGGACAGTTCTATGCCCTCCCGCAGTCGCCGCAGACCTTCAAACAACTCCTGATGGTAAGCGGGTACGACCGCTACTACCAGATCGTTAAGTGCTTCCGCGACGAGGACCTTCGGGCGGACCGCCAGCCTGAGTTCACGCAGATCGACTGCGAAATGAGCTTTGTGGAGCAGGAGGATATCCTGAACATGTTCGAAGGGATGGTGAAGCATATTTTTAAAGCTGTCAAGAATATCGACTATACGTCGACGCTGGACCGGATGACCTGGGAGGAGGCCATGTGGCATTATGGGAACGACAAGCCGGACATTAGATTCGGGATGAAGATCGCGAATCTGAAATCGGCCTTTACCGTAGAAGGTAAGCGAAACGCTACCGGCGAATTGATCAACGGTGCCGGTTTCGGGGTTTTTGACAACGCGGAGACGGTGTTGGCCATCGCTGTACCGGGATGCAGCGAGTACACAAGAAAGCAGACGGACGAACTCACTGACTGGGTAAAGAGACCGCAAATAGGTATGCAGGGAATGGTCTTTATCAAGTACCAATCGGATGGGACGTTAAAAAGTTCGGTGGATAAATTCTATAGTGAGGATCGCCTGAAAGCTATCGCCGTGGCAGCGGGTGCCACACCGGGAGACCTGGTACTACTGCTGGCGGGCCGGGAGGAGCGGACCCGGAAGGCCATCAGCGAGCTCCGCCTGGAAATGGGCAAGCGGCTGGGACTGCGCCGGGATGATGAGTTCAGGCTCCTGTGGGTACTGGACTTCCCCTTATTCGAATATGCGGAAGAGGATAATCGCTGGGTGGCGCGTCACCACCCGTTCACCGCGCCAAAACCATCCGATATCGGGGTGATGATCGGCAACAGCCCGGTAATTGAACACGCCGAGAAATATCTGGAGCATCCCTACAATCATATAAAGGCGAATGCCTACGACATGGTGCTCAATGGAAATGAGATTGGGGGTGGGTCGATCCGGATCTACCAGCGGGAGCTGCAAGAGAAGATGTTTGCCGCGCTGGGTATGAGCCCGGAGGAGGCGCAGCATAAATTCGGGTTCCTGCTGGGAGCTTTCGAGTATGGGGCGCCGCCGCATGGGGGAATCGCATTTGGGTTCGACCGGTTGTGCGCGATCCTGGGGGGCAGCGAGAGCATCCGGGATTTTATTGCGTTCCCGAAGAACAATAGCGGTCGGGATGTGATGCTGGATGCGCCCGGTACCATCGATGAGCGTCAACTGGATGAATTATCGATACGATTGAATATAGAGAGGGATAGTTTATGAAAATTGCATTAACGTTTGCCTCGGTATTAAGCTGGGTCAATATCATCATTTGGGGTCTGATCGTGGTATTTGGGCTATTTTTTACGGTACCAACGGGGCAATTACTTCCTATGTTGGTAGTGGTGCTGCTAAGTTCAATCCCGCTGAATTGCTATGCTGCACTCAAGCTGCAAACAAGCATCCGGCATCCCAATGTGCCGCTCGGCCATGAGACACCGGTAGGGATCCGGTTTGTAGGACTTATTGCTTTATTTTTCGGTATACTTTATGTCGGCTATGGAGCGATGATCGCCGGCCATCCCAACATGCTGCTGGATTCGGCGAAAGTGATCCCGGACAAATTGCCCGGATATACGCCCGAACAACTGGCAGCATTGGGAAAGCTGGCCGTCGTGGTTGGAGGTGTCATTGCCGCGGTCCTTGGGCTACTGGTCGCTGTTAATGTGATCCTGAACTTTCGGTTGCTCCGATGGTATTATCTCGTCCATAGAAGTGACGTCCCATAAGAAGGGACGTCTCATAATCGCCAGGTCTTGCGGAAGCGAACCCACCAGGCGCCGATGGCCCCGATGAGCAGGCCAATAAAACAAAATATCAGGAGCAATCGTTCCACGGGGCTCAGGCTGGTCCCTTTCCCGTCTATCTTTTTTACGCAATCCGCGATATAGGTTTCGATGCCGGGATATTGCGGGTTTGCCCGTCTGACCTTCTCGAATTCGCGCAGGGCGCTGCGATATTGGCGTTGTTCGTAGTAGCCGAGGGCCCGGGCGAACAGGTCGGTCAGGGGACTGGGTGTAGGCCTGATCCCGGCGCTATCGATAAACTCGTCGAGGATGCTGACGGGCACGGCGAAGTTCAGGCCGGCGGCAAGACCGCCGTTATTCTCGAGGCTGCCAAAGGTGGTGAGGCCGACCACTTCCCCTTTATCATTGCAAACGGGGCCGCCACTGCTGCCATGGTTGATATTAGCGTCCATCTGGATCAGGGGCCAGCCACCGACGGATTTTTTGATGGCGCTGATGATCCCGGTGGTAAGCGTGGGCTCGATAGCCGATTCAGCGGAAACGAAATCGTTATTGGTCACAGGTCCCGGGTATCCATATACATAGAGCTCCTCCCCCACCTCCGGCAAGTCGGGGGACGCGAGGGTCAGCACCGGCATGGCGGCAGTGACCTGTACTTTGAGGATGGCGATGTCCTTGCCCGGCATCGGCTGTCCTTTGATGACGATAGCCGCGGGTTTTTTGACGGTGTCGGAATGATGGTCGGCGCTGCCGCTGCGGTAAACCACATAGATGTTCCGCTTGACGTCATAAAGGATCATTGAGAAGAGGCGCGAATAGACGGATGTATAGGTATTGTAAAGCAGGCTGCGTTGCTGTTCGGTAAAATGTGTAGCCCAGGCATTTTCGAGGGCGGCAATGCTGGCTTCGGTGATCTGACGGAATGCGGCAAGGATGAATTGGCGGCGGATAAAATTGTCGTCCCGGTCTATCAGGTGGCAGTTGGTGGCTACATAACCGTCACTGGTGAAAAAGAAGCCGCTGCCGCTGGCCGTGATCTGCTCGGGCTGCTTGATGTAGTCGAACGTCGTCTCGAAGAACCGTTCGGGCCGGTTGCTCATTTCCCGAAGAACGATATCCAGCTTTTGTTCGGGGGTAACGCCGCCGCCATGGTCCAGGCGGTGGATGGAATCCAGCAGTGCGTCGAAGGCCGGCTTATCCATTTTCATGCTATTGACATACACGGTGGCCGTGTACTCGGTGCGGATCATGACGACCCCCGGCCTATTGAGGGCATAGTTGCTCACAGCCGACAGGTGGGGGTTCTGTGCTCCTGCGGGGGGAGTCATAATGGATAGTAGGAAAATAGCGGAAAATCTCATTTTTTGCCGGATACCAATTAAACAGGAAAAAGGATAAGTTGTTGTACTATTGTCACTTAATTATTTGTTATGGAAGCTTCCCAGGTCCCGCTGGCGGAGCGGCTAAGACCGCAAACGCTCGATCAGCTGGTCGGTCAGCAACACCTGACCGGTAAAGGTAGTGTATTGCGCACAGCTATCGAGCATGGCAAGCCGCCTTCCATGATCCTTTGGGGCCCTCCGGGTACGGGGAAGACAACGATCGCCGGGATAATCGCCAATACGCTGAAGGTGCCCTTCTATACGCTTAGCGCCATCTCTTCCGGCGTGAAAGAAGTGCGGGAGGTGATTGCCGAAGCCAGGGAGGTGGCCAGGGCTATCCTCTTCATCGATGAGATCCACCGGTTCAACAAGGGGCAGCAGGATGCCTTACTGGGAGCAGTGGAAAAGGGGATCGTGACGCTGATCGGTGCAACGACGGAGAATCCTTCATTCGAAGTAAACAGTGCGTTGTTGAGCAGGTGTCAGGTTTATGTGCTTCGGCCGTTGGCGGAGGAAGATCTGATCCTTTTGTTAAACCATGCGCTGAAGGACGATCCATGGCTTCGCGAGAAGGGCCTGGAACTAAAAGAGACATCCGCATTGATCAATATATCGGGCGGGGATGCACGAAAACTGCTTAACCTGCTGGAGGTGGTTGCCGATGCGTTGCCCAAAGGCGGAGCGATCACCGACGAAATCGTTATGGAGATCGCACAACAGCGGATCGCGCTGTACGACAAAAAAGGAGAACAACACTACGATATCATTTCCGCCTTTATTAAATGTATCCGGGGCAGCGACCCCAATGCCGCCGTTTACTGGCTGGCGAGAATGATAGAAGGGGGCGAGGACGTCAAGTTCATAGCCCGGAGGATGCTCATCTTATCCAGTGAAGATATAGGTAACGCCAATCCAAATGCGCTGTTGCTTGCCAACGCCTGTTTTGACGCGGTCAACAAGATCGGCTATCCGGAGGCCAACCTGATCCTTTCCCAATGTGCCATCTATCTCGCGACCTCGCCCAAGAGCAATTCCGCTACTACGGCGATCGGAGCCGCGCAGGCCGCAGTCCGGGAGCATGGGGACCTTCCGGTACCGTTGCATGTCCGAAATGCCCCGACGAAGCTGATGAAGAACCTCGATTACGGAAAAGGGTATCAGTACAGCCATTCGTATGAGGGAAATTTTTCATTGCAGGAATTCTTGCCAAAAGAGATAATGGGGACGGCTTTTTACCAGCCCGCGAAGAATGCGCGTGAAGAAGAGTTGCGGAAGTTCCTGAAGTCACTATGGGGGGACAAATATGGATATTAATTGGAATTGCAAACATTTCAGGGAGTTGACAACGGAAGAATTATATCAGATCCTTCGGCTACGCAGCGAGGTTTTTGTGGTCGAACAGAACTGTGTATTCCAGGATATGGATAATAAGGACTCCGTCTGCCATCACGTAATGGGTTGGAAAGAAAAAAATCTCCTGGGATATTCACGAATCGTTCCCGCGGGGATTTCCTATGCGGAATCTTCTATTGGAAGGATCGTAAGTTCACCTGCGGCGAGAGGCCTGGGAATTGGCCGGGAGCTGCTGCTGGAAAGTATCCAGGCGATGTATCGCCTTCACGGCAAGAGAGATATACGTATCGGTGCCCAATATTATCTTAAGGATTTTTACGAGTCTTTCGGTTTTGTCCAAACGGGGGAAATTTATTCCGAAGATGGGATCAACCATATTGAAATGTTGTTATCCATAATTCATCTATAAATCATTACGCAGTATTCCTTAATTGGGAATAATGTCTCTAAAATAGTCGCCTCGGGACACACAATTAATCGTTAATATTTCGTTTCTTGTATGTCGCTCCTTTTTCATTTTTGATTGAGAAAGCAGCAGTCCAAACCATCGGAAAACTAAATCTAATATCAATGAAACAGCGTTTACACTCCTTGACATGGAAGTGTTTGTTTGTGTCAGCCATTACCCTATCCATCTGTACTCCGTCTTTCGCCCAGGAAGAAGCAAGGAATACGACAGAGTTTGGCTTCACCACGGGTCCAATGGCATACCTTGGAGACATAGGTGGTCACCAGGGAAAAGGCACCACCTTTATCAAGGACTATAATATGAAGGAGACGAAGCTTCAGCTTGGTGCGTACTTCACTGCTTATCCCGCACCCTGGCTTGGTTTCCGGTTCTCCGCGAACTATGGCAATCTCACAGCATTTGACGCCGATATCAAAGAGAAAGGCGGTGATGAAGATACCCGTTTCAACCGTAATCTCGATTTTCGCTCCGTGATACTTGAAGGCACCGTAATGGCGGAGTTTTATCCGACCACTTTCCTCGAAGAAGATCCCGAAGATGTGCAGGGCCGGTTGAGGCCTTATGGTCTGATCGGTTTGGGTGTATACCACTTCAATCCGCAAGGCAGCCTTTCCGATGGACACGGCAACACATATTGGTATGATCTTCGGCCGTTGCATACGGAAGGGGAAGGATGGGTTCCCGGAAGCAAGGAGTATTCGCTTACCCAGCTCAATATTCCGATGGGCGCAGGTATCAAATATTACCTTAGTGAAGATATCAATATATCCGTCGAGTTAGTTTACCGCAAGCTGTTCACGGACTACCTGGATGACGTTCACGCCAGCTATATCGACCCGTCATTGTTCTATCAGCACCTGTCGCCGACAGATGCGGCACTGGCGGTGAAGCTCTCTAATAAGTCTGCTGCCGGCTACAACACGCCAAGTTATGAGGCGGGTGACAAACGCGGGACGCCCGGTAACAATGACGCGTATTTCACGTTTGGGTTCAAGATAGGCATCCGGCTGACCGGTGGCAACAAGGAGCGGTGGTATAATTCCACGCACTGTCCGCTGTTGCGATTCTAATTGTTGAGTTCATATTTGTTACTATAGTTGTTGATCGTACTTTTATTTTGATCGTTTGTTGAAATTAGTTGATCCGTACCCTATTTTTTTAATTGATTGAAAAATCAATAGTACCTATGACCCGACCCGTACACCAAAGGAAAACTATCTTATCTGTGAACCTGATCGGCGGCGTGACAGCCCTTTCGTTGGCGCTGTTCATACAATTTTCCGCTGTTGCCGCTCCCGGAGACCCCGGCGGCGGACCTATCTCCACTCGTACAACAGGTTCCGATACCATCCACAGTATCCAGGTGAGCAAAGCCCTTTCAAGCAGGAAGCACAAGATCAGGCTGTATCCTGATGCCCGGCAGCAGGTGTTGTTTTTTTCCGCCAACGGAGAAGACGGGAGAGTATATCAATTGTATCTATTCGACATGGATGGGCGGCTGGTGAACCAGGCGCATATCCGCAACAAAGAGACTACGGTGCTTACGATGATCGCCGAAGGCAATTACCTGTTCGAGGTGTTTACCGATGATGAGCGGATTGAGAACGGGCAGCTGACGGTGCGTTGACGCCCTGAAACGAACAACCAATAAGCTGACAGGGAAATTGGTAAAATCCGAATATCCGAGGTTAAGTAAAACCTGATCCGTTCCCTATTTAGGTACCCTTTACTAAAAGATTTTATTAATCACTTCCTGTTGTGCTTATTGGCTAATTGGAACCCTCCTTCGGAGGGTTCTTTATTTTGCCGCTTCGCGGCGAAGGAAAATGTCGGCAGCTTCGGCCCAGTTGTTGATGCGGTCATAGCCGGTCACTCCGAGGTTGTGGGCGGCGGTGAATAAGTAAGGTTTGCCTTTGAACCCTTTCAGATTTTTCAGATGATCGTCGATCATATAATCGCCGAAAACGAGGTCCTTACTACCACATAGGGCTACCTGCTTCCAGGTCAGGAACGGGAAATGGTCTTCCAGCCATTCCAGCTTATCTTTGAGGGAGTTTGGAAATTCAGTCGCGGCCGACACGATAAAAACCTCGTAGCGCTTATTTAGCTCACGCAGGACATCGACACTGTCTTTCATCACGGGGAGATGCCGGAAGAAGCCGGGGGAACGGAGCCGGTCCATGACGAGACCCTGATGCTCATCCGGAAAACCCTTCACCCACGAGCCCACCAACATTTTATCGTAATCGACCTCGCCGCCATGTGCTGCGCGATACCACTCTATCATGTCGTTCATCGGGTCGGCGATGACCTCGTCCATATCAATGATGATGCGTTCCATTATTTCAATTCGGATTTTAAGAACCGGGCCGTGAAGCTTTCCTTATTCCCAATCAATGCTTCAGGTGTTCCCTCGAAAAGGATGCTGCCGCCGCCATCGCCACCTTCGGGCCCAAGGTCAATGACATGATCGGCCACCTTGATCACGTCGAGGTTGTGCTCGATCACCAATACGGTATTTCCACGGTCGACGAGTTTGTCCAGCACTTCCACCAGGTGACGGATATCTTCGAAGTGAAGACCGGTGGTCGGCTCGTCAAGGATATAGAACGTTTTTCCCGTGTCCTTCTTACCGAGCTCGGTACCCAGCTTTACCCGCTGGGCTTCGCCGCCGCTAAGCGTAACAGCGGACTGCCCAAGCGTGATGTAGCCCAGCCCCACTTCCTGCAGCACTTTGATCTTCCGGTAGAGATAGGGTACGTTCTGGAAGAACTCCACCGCTTCATCGACCGTCATGTCGAGCACATCCGAAATGGATTTACCTTTATAGCGGATCTCGAGTGTCTCGCGGTTGTAGCGCCTGCCA
>Ga0206895_1023_pt1 | contig 40756 bp, 36 predicted proteins | sample Alteio_BWOrgHeat_51_FD_152967 | JGI IMG/M metagenome (GOLD analysis project Ga0206895, IMG submission 152967) | Enriched cells from forest soil in Barre Woods Harvard Forest LTER site, Petersham, Massachusetts, United States -... | ecosystem: Environmental > Terrestrial > Soil > Temperate forest >...
GCAATGGTGGCGCGCCGATCTATAAAGTTGATATCAAAACAAAACAGGTGGAAGCTTTGTCGGACGTAAACTCCGGCATCAGCAGTTTCGACCTGCATAACAACCAACTCGTTTTTGTAAAAACAGAAGTAGCCGATCCGTTTGAATTATATACATCAGATGCAGCAGGAAAAAATGCAACACGCATCAGTAGCTTTAACGCAAGCTGGATAAAAAATAAAAAGATCATTTTCCCTGAAAAGAAAAGTTTTGTTGATGAAAAAGGATTGGCCATTGAATACTGGATCATGAAACCAGCCAATTACGAAGCAGGTAAAAAATATCCAACCATCCTGGATATTCACGGCGGGCCAACTGCTATGTGGGGGCCGGGTGAAAGCTCTATGTGGCACGAGTTTCAGTATTACTGCGCCAAAGGTTATGCAGTGGTGTATTGCAACCCCAGAGGTTCGGGCGGTTATGGTGCAGAATTTTTGCGCGCCAATGTGAACGACTGGGGAACCGGCCCGACAGCCGATGTATTAACTGCTTTGGATAAAGCAGGCGCAGGTGGCTTTATCGACACATCGCGTTTGGCAGTTACGGGTGGTTCATATGCGGGTTATTTGGTTGCGTGGATCATCAGTCATGATCAGCGTTTCAAAGCAGCCTGTTCACAACGCGGCGTATATGAATTGGGAACTTTTTTTGGAGAAGGAAATGCGTGGAGGTTAGTACCGAATTATTTTGGCGGCTACCCATGGGAAGCAGCAACCAAAGCAAACATTGAAAGAGAATCGCCCATCAATTATGTTCAGAATATTCATACACCCTACATCATGTTTCATGGAGAGAATGATCTAAGAACAGGTGTGATACAGGGTGAGATGCTGTACAAAAGTTTGAAAGTATTGGGAAGGACTGTTGAATATGTTCGGCATCCCGGCGGAACACATGAGTTAACAAGAAGCGGAAACAACCGCCAGCGCATTGACCAGATGTTGCGGACGATGGAATTTTTTGAAAGGTTTATAAAGCATTGATCTGGATTTTGGAATTTTGGAATTGGGAAATTTTGGAATTGATTTACACATATGAATACAGTAAAAGAAATTCAAAAGATCATTCATGATAAAATTCGCTATAAGCGTGAGGATACGTTATTAAACCATGTTAAAACTTTTCTGGATCGTGATTATGACAATTATAACGGCATTTTAAAAGGAAATGATTTCGCGCTCTGGAAATTTGATCATTGGGGCGGGATATTTTACCCCATAATATATGGGCATATATCTGACTCTCCGGATGTTGCAAGAATATATATTACAGTAAAATTAAATTTTGTTGGGTTTTTATTGTCAGTATTAATGGTTCTCGGATTTTTCATAGGTCTTCTTATCAGCTATAAAGAAAGAGGATTATTATTGGGTGATTATTTTTTAAGTATGGTTGTAACCTCATTACTTCTGATCGCCTTTATCCTTGGCTATAGACATCACCGAAAAATAGCATTAGCTGAGTTTGATGAATTGATAAAAGAAAAAGCCGCAGATTCGCAGATTATACTAAACTGATCTGCGAATCTGCGGCTAAATAATTTTTTCCAATTCCAAAATTTCCCAATCTCCCAATTCCAAATTATTTCACCCCTTTCAACCAATCCGTCATCCCCAAATAAATTTTCTTTGCCACATCATCATAAAAAGTTGACCGCAATACTTTTTTCTCGTCACTCTCATTACTCATAAAAGCGATCTCAACTAAACTGTTGGGAAAATCTGTGGGTTGATTTAAAACAAAATTGAAATTACCCACGTTGCCAAATTCATTTAAATTCAACTCGAGCATCCTGTTCAGAAGCGCCATGGTCAATGGCCGGAAACCAATATGTTTATAATACGTACTCACACCATTCACTTCCGCGTTATTGCTGGAGTTGAGATGCAGGCTGATCAAAAAATCAGGGTTCTGTTCCTGCAGGAATAATATTCTGTCTTTGTTATCAAATGTGGTATCCGTTGTCCGCGTCATGATCACATTCTTCACACCTTTTTTCTTCAGCAATGATTGCAGTGCTTTGGCAAAAAGCAGTGTGTAGTATTTCTCTTCGTATTTTGCATGAATCCCGCCTGTTCCTGCATTGGTTCCTCCGTGGCCGGCGTCTATCGCTACTTTCATAAAACGCAGGTCTAATTTTTCGGGCTGTCGTTTTACACGGATCACCAATATCTTTCCTTTATAACCGATGCTGTAACCCCAATGCTGGCTATGTTTCAGTTCAATGGTTACACGCACCACATCATCTTCTACCTGGTTATAATAAACATTCTTTACTTCTTTTAATGAATGTAATTGTGTTATCCAGTTGGTATTACTCTGCACGCCAAAAATATCTATGATTATTTTTGATGGATTGATCTCCATATAACTTTTATACGGCAGCCTTTCTTCCATATTGATACCTACATAGTCAAAACTGGAATCGCCCTTTGCACTGAAAGAATTGGTGAGATAAAATGGTTTTTCTTTTTGCGCACTGTCCGGTTTAATAAATACCCGGTCTATATAAGCAGAATGAAATTTTGAAAGCTGTACCGTATACATATCTTTCGTTGAATCTATCACACGCAATAAAATATTGGTGTCGATATAACCCATTTTGGCGCCGCCTAACCTGTCTTCCCCCAATCCATACGATAACGCAGGTAATTTACCGGTCGATCTCGCCAATGTATAATGCGGCGGAGTATTTTGTGCGGATGTTTGCAGTACTAACAAAACAATACAGGCAATAAGGGGGAGCTTCATCTAATGAAGATAAAAAAGATAATGGGATAGCCAATGGCCTTGTTTTAAAAAAAATGAGGAAGCGATCCCGCTTCCTCATTTTCTTCGTTAAGTATTTAATTGCTTAATCATATTTTTTCAGCTTACGCGATACCCAGAAATCACGATAGCTGATCGTTACATTGAACTGTGTATATTTTTCTTTGATCAGCCCATTAACAGTTGTACCTCTTTGCCCCACTTCCAGGTCGCCCTGCAAACCTAATCCGCTTCTGTTTAAAAGAACACCTGCGCCGAATGTGGCGCCTACATCGGTAAGTTGCTGGCCGGCTATACGCAGGTAAGAATTGTTATAGAAGAACCCTGTCTGTAAAAAATATTTTTCATACGTCTGGTTCAGGTAAGTAAGTTTATTTGAATATTCCGCACCAACTGATAATCTCGTGCTGTTAACCAGTGAATAATTGATTCCCTTATAATTGAGGTCGCTCCATCCCTGGTAATTATAATCAACTGCAAAAGTATAGGCGCCTTTATACTGCGCAGCAATTCCACCGGTATAGGTTACAGGCAGCGTAAAATAATTAGATTTATAGAATTCATTGTTGATGATAGTAGTATTGCCGTCTTTAACAAGCAACGCATAATCGGCCCGCAACCTGGTTTTATTTGATGCGGTACCTCCGATAGCTATGCCCCATTTGTTATTCAATTTCGCTTTGTACTGGAACCCTGCTTTAAAATACAGATTACCGAGAAAAATATTTCTGTTCGTAACCAGTGAGCTGTCAGTTAAAGTTTCTGATAATGTTTCTGTTTCCTGTATCTGGCCAAAAAGATAAGATGCCTGTAACCCGATAGACAGGTTCTTATTTATCGAATAACTGTTAGCAATATATACCTGGTTGGTACTTCCCGAGCCTTCATAATAAGCATCGGTAGTAATAGGCGTTCCCAAAACATCTTTCTTTCCATTAAAAGAATAGTTAACGGTGCTGAATGGCAGCAGTCCGATACTGACTGCCCATTTACGTTTTGGCTTTATCGCCAGTGCTATTTTTTTAAACTGTACATCTGATGACTGGCTCTGTGTCGGATCTGAAATAGGTGTGCCTGAATAACCAACAGATTTGTAGCGGGTAGATAATTCAAAATAAAAAAAATGTTCGTCGATGCTGGCGTAGGAAGCAGGATTGGCCTGATACAAAAACCTGTTTGAAGACAATGCTATTCCTGCATGCCCCATACCCGATGTCCGGTCGAATGAACTTTTTTCAAGATCGCCGATACCAATGATCGAATACGGCGATGTATTGTTTTGGGCATGCGCCGTCATCGCTGTACAGATCAAGCATATTACGCAAAAAAGTATCGGTCTCATCTTTTCTAAAACAGTTTATTGTACAGAGGCATATATGATTTGCAATTCCATCTTTCCGGCACTGTTGGCATAATTTCCCATGACGAGCCTTCCAAATTGTGTTTCCAATGCAGGGCTGGGTGGTATCACTAAAACACCATTAGCATTGATAGTACCATCAAGAATAAGCGCTTTGAAATAGTTCGTCACATCATATTGATAATTCGTATTCTCACCATATAAATAATCCACTACCAGGTCTCCTGTTTGTGTGGCTGCAGTTCCTGAACTGTTTGTAAAAGAAAGGTCAGGGCCGATCTGGTTCAATATAGTAGTTGATGATAATCTTAACAATGGCGGTAACCCATAAACCGATGCACTATAAGATCCTCTTACCGGCCGGATGATCAAAGTCGCTTTTAACAGCTTGGCATAATTGGTAAGTTTTAAAACATCTCTTGCAGAAGGGAAACGAATTTTAGCCATTACACCCGCTGCATACATTGAATAAGCTGTATTACCGAGGTCTTTACTGTTGATCTGTTTAACCGTAGCAATATCTTTCAACACAGTACCCGACCTGTCAACAGTAATATTATTGAAATGATGATTCTTATTCGCTAAAGTAAATTCCAAAGTTTTGCTCTCAAGGTATAATGATGGTTTCTTATAATACAACCGCATGATAACACTATCCTTTGCGCCAAATATTAACTGGCTGTTTGCTCCTGAACTTATTCGCAATCCATAAAAATATTGCAGGAACCCATCGCTCGAACGGATATCAAGATCATTAGGATCCTGGAATTTTTTCAGCAACGCCTGTCCAAGATTGTCATCCAGCCGTACAATAATAGAATCATTTGAATAAGGCCTGACGGTAACGTTTTGTGAACCGATTGCCGGTGATGTTACTGCAAAGGACCGGTTATTATTTATGACCAGTGTAGTGTTATCATATGGCACGATAGGTTCGGCAAGACGGTTAACAATGATCTGTAACGGTTTTGTGGTATCGCCTGCATACGAATGATCGGGTTTGATAACGATCGCAAGTGAATCAAAAGTGGTTGCCCTGAATGAATCAGCAAACGTATCTGAATAAGCGGGTGGGACTACTTCAAAATAACAGTTCGTTGTTATCTTTCCAAACACAGGATCAGGATATCCGCCAACCATCGTAACTCCTTTTGAAGAAGTAGCAAATGAATCAACATATATCGTAGAGAGGTCGGCCTGAAAAGAATCTACTTTTACGATCTGCGTATAACCATTGTCAAGAAATTGGTCACCGAACTGAATATCCACCTTTTTGCAGGCTACCCAGGCAAGAGAAAGTAATAAGAACAGGCAGAGGAATAGCTTTTTCGGCATCAGGTACAGTTGTGTTGCGATACAAAAACAAAAATTTGTTGTTGAGAACGGGCACAATAATAGACAGGACGCCTGTTACAAAATTGTTAGTATGGATTAATAATACAATTGTACCGATGAGGGAGACATATTTATCTGCAAACTTCCCCAGTTGGAATACGGAAGCTGGTATCACGCATGCTTAATTGGCTAATATCCTGTATAGTCAAAAAACTTTCGCAGATAAAATCAGCTCATTCGTCTTTGAATATATATCGAAAATCCATTTTAACGATTTAGCAGAACCGCAGGCAGATAATTTCAGGCAAAATTTCACACATGAAGCGATTAAAGTACTATTTCTTTTTACCGGTAAGTATTGTGTTGATCATGGTTTCCTGCGCCAAAAACCCTGGTGTTGATGATCCCTCTGTCGACAGTGGAAACTGGGTAAAACGTTCTGAATTTGAAGGTAATGCCCGCACGGAAGCGGCTTCTTTTGTAATTGGTGATACCGCATATATAGGTACCGGTTATGATGGCAGTGTCCGTTATACGGATTTCTGGGCATTCGATCCGGCTAAAAATTTCTGGATACAAAAAGCACAATTTCCTGGTGTAGCAAGAAACTCTGCAGTAGGATTTGCTGTTGGTACAAAAGGGTACATCGCTACGGGTTATGATGGCTTGAACAGGTTGGGTGATACATGGGAATACAACCAGGCAACCAATACCTGGGTTAGAAAAGCTGATTTTGCCGGATCCGCCCGTTATGATGCAGTTGCATTCGGTATCAACGACAAAGGTTATATCTCTACCGGCTTCGATGGCGGTTATACAAAAGATCTTTGGGAATTCACACCAACCGGTGGAACCAATAACAGTGGTGTTTGGGCACAGAAAGTGAGCCTCGGCGGAACCAAACGTTCAGGCGCTATAGCACTTGTATACAACAATAAAGCATATGTGGTTACAGGCATCAATAACGGAACAACAGTAAGTGATTTCTGGATGTTTGACCCGGCAACTGCTGCGTGGACACAATTGAGGGATATCGCTAATATCAGTTCTGATCCGTTTGATGATGATTATACAGATATCGTTAGAGACAATGGTGTTGGCTTTATCATTGGCACCAAAGCCTATATTACCGTTGGAGAAAACGGTTCTTATGTAAAGAAAACCTGGGAGTACGATTTCAGCCAGGATACCTGGGCACGTAAAACAACCTATGAGCGCTCGGAAAGAACTGGTGGTGTAGGATTCACTGTTAAAGGCAGGGGATTTGTAGCCTGCGGCAGAAACAGTACTTATTACTGGGATGATATTGATGAGTTTCAACCAGACGTAGTTTACAATGCAAATGATTAAAAAGAACTGGGTCTATTTCCTGTTTGCTTTTGCAGTGATCCTTTTTATTGTTACTCGCTTTACCGGCACAGCAAAAAAAAGGGGGGAGTTTATGAAGGTCTCTTTAAAAACTTTTCATACGGATATGGGTTGGGGCTATGATGTATACAAAGATGATTCAGTATACATACACCAGGAATCCATACCGTCACTGCCCGGAAGAAAAGGTTTTGCTACGGAAGCAGATGCAGATAAAATAGGCAATCTGGTTCTTACCAAAATGAAGCACAGTAAATTTCCTGTGGTATCGCTGCAGGAGTTGGATAGCTGCGGTATCAAATAATAAAATAGTTCATTACATTATCAAAAAACTCTTAGCTAACCGCTAAGAGTTTTTTGATATCATATCGTCAAGCAACTGCCGGTATGCATTTCCGATAGGAATGGTATGGATGCCGATGTTGATCTCGTTGCGGCTGATGGAATCTACCTGGCTCAAAGAAATGATATAAGAGCGGTGCACCCTGATAAAACTTGTTTCGGGTAATTTACTTTCAAAATCTTTCAGGTTCTGTAAAGTAGTCAGCGGCGAAACCTTTCCTTTCAAAAATATCTGTGTATAATCCCGCAGGCCGGACAGGAACAGGATGTCCGACAAATTAATTTTGATCAGTTTATATTCCGATTTGATAAATACATAATCCCTTTTAACAGTAGTACTGCTCGATAGCTGCAGCATATATAATTCGATATTCTGGATCAATGAAAAAATTCGCTCGTAACTAAAAGGCGTATGCAGCCATGCAAAAATATTTCTCCTGATGGCAAGCGGAAGTGTGTCATCTTCCAGTCCCATGCAAACAAGCACCGGCAATTCTGATCTTTCGGTAATAAGTGTGGAGAGCAATGGTAAGGTAGAAAAAATAATATCACATTTTACTTCTTCCAGCGTAAATGCAGCATCATCCAATGTAGGAAAGATACCGGCGATCAGTACACCGGGGGTAATCTTCAGGTAATCCTGTAACAGCAATACGTCTTTGCTGTTGTCGCTGATAATGATAATCTTTCGCATGTTGCAGAGTTGTAAAAAATACGCTCAAAAAATATTCTTTTAGACTTCAGATCAGAACAGATGTAAACTAAGTTAATGTTAAAGCGTAAAAGAGCGAATACAAATTCATCGCGAACATTTTGAAATACGGATACCCACAAAAATAAATGAATAAAAAAACCTCACCACCTGTTACAGTAATGAGGCTTTGTTTTAGCAAGCAACCGTAAAACAAAAACCAAATATTAAAAAACTTTACGAAAGTTAATAATTTTTTTTCTTTTGGCTATAAATGATAGCCATTATCGGCTACCAGTTTATCCGATATCCTTCTCCTGGCATCTTTGGTATTGAATGGTTCTACTTTGGTGAACCGTTTTAAACCGATATGCATCATTCTTAATTCATCGCCGTCTGAAAAGCTGTTCAGGGCATCCTTTCCCGCTTTATTAATGCGGTCTGCGGCATCATATATATATGTCCGTACAATGTCTGCCTGAACAGTTACTGCTGTTTCTCCTTTACTTTCCGTAAGTTTCATTAACCGCAATAAAGCGCTTTCGGCATTAAATGTTTCGATGGCCATATCAGCAATATTCATGAGTACTTCCTGTTCTTTATCAAGCTGCATCATCAGTTTTTGAACAGCTGCACCCGCAACCATCAATATGGCTTTTTTGAAGTTGGCTATGTATTTGCGTTCTTTCGAAAACGCTGTTTCATCATCTGAACTAAAATCGGGTATGCTCATCAGTTCCTTCTGCACGGCCATTGCGGGTGTCATGAGGTCAAGTTTTCCTTTCATGGCGCGCTTCAGCATCATATCCACAGTAAGCAAACGGTTGATCTCGTTGGTGCCTTCATAGATCCGGTTAATGCGGCTGTCGCGATATGCTTTTGAAATCAGATATTCATCACTGAACCCATTACCGCCATGTATCTGAACGCCTTCATCCACTACAAAATCCAATGTTTCACTGCCGTATACTTTTAGCATCGAACATTCAATGGCATATTCTTCCGCAGCGCCAAGAAGTGCTTCTGCAAAGGGTTTGCCGCTGTCTAATAATTCATGTTCTTTATTATCGATCCATTTTGCCGTACGGAACAAAGCGCTTTCACAAACCCACATACGGATGGCCATCTCCGCCATCTTATGCCTGATGGCGCCAAATTTTGCGATCGGCAGTTTAAACTGTTCCCTTGTTTTTGCATATTGAACAGAAGTGGTGGTTGCTCTTTTCGATCCGCCCAATGCAGCCGCACATAATTTCAAACGGCCGATATTAAGAATGTTGAATGCGATCAAATGCCCCTTCCCTATTTCTCCCAAAACATTTTCTACAGGCACTTTGCAATCCTGGAAATATAACTGTACCGTTGAAGACCCTTTGATTCCCATCTTGTGTTCTTCGGGCCCCTGTGTAAATCCTTCAAACCCTCTTTCAATAATAAAACCGGTGAACTTGTCGCCATCGATCTTTGCAAATACCGTATACACATCGGCAAAACCGCCGTTGGTGATCCAGCATTTTTGCCCGTTGAGAATATAATATTTTCCATCATCACTCAATTTGGCTATGGTCTTTGCACCTAATGCATCGCTGCCGCTGTTGGGTTCTGTAAGCCCGTATGCACCTTTCCATTCTCCCGATGCGAGTTTGGGAATATACTTTTGTTTCTGTTCTTCCGTTCCAAAATAAAGAATAGGCAACGAACCAATTCCTGTGTGGGCAGCCACTGCTACGGAAAAAGAATACCCACCACCTAATCCTTCATTCACGATCGATGCAGTTATAAAATCCTTGCCCAGTCCGCCATACTGTTCAGGAAAAGAAGTGGACAATAATCCCTGCTCGCCCGCTTTTTTAATCAACGACGGCATCAATCCCGGCTCCATCTTGTCTATCCTGTCAATGATGGGAAGTATCTCAGTATCGAGAAACTGCGCACACATATCCATCACCATGGTTTGTTCCTCGTTAAAATCTTCTGCGATAAATGTATCGGAGGGGTCACTTTCCTTGATCAACCATTCGCCACCTTTAAGGGCGCTGGTTTGTTTGCTGGTTTCCATGTTGGAGAGTTTTATTATTTGAAAGATTTTTTGTCCATAGACCATGGTCCATGGTCTATAATGCCTCACGTCAAATTATCATACACTTTTTGAAACACCAGTTTCACTGTTTCTATCTCTTCTTTATTTACGCCGGTCAATGCCTCGTTCATGGTTTGATTTGCAAGGTCGATCGTGCGGTTCTGTAGTTCTTTGGCGGCATCTGTTAAACAAACCAGGTTGATACGGCGGTCCGATCTGGAAGGGACGCGCTTTACCAGTTTTTGTTTTTCAAGATTATCAATAAGCCTTGTAATACTTGGTTTATCGCGGAAAGTGCGGTTACATAATTCCTGCTGGCTCAAACAATCTTCTTTCCATAAATGATATAACACGCTCCATTGTTCGATAGTGATCTCAAGCCCGGATTGACGGAAATTTTTTTGTAACCTTCGTGCAACAGCAGTAGAAGCCATGCCATTGATGACGCTGTATAGTTCCCCCCGTTTAAATTGGTTGTTTGGCATATAGTTAGTTATGCAACTAATTTCAAAATAAGTTCGTTTCTTTGACATCACCAAGAATAAACCCTTAAAATTTAGAATTGGCAGCAGAATCCTATCATATACCTTTTCACAGTTCCAGTATCCATTATACCCGCATGGGCAATGGAGATGAATGGCTGTTTTGTTTTCATGGTTACGGGGAAAGCAGTAAAGCATTTGATCTTTTGGAAAATGTATTATTCAAAAGGTTTACAATTATCGCGATCGATCTTCCCTTTCATGGCAAAACAAAATGGGAGGAAGGATTATTGTTTGAACCTGCCGATCTGGTTACCATCATCAACCTGATCAAACCAAAGAATGCATCTATGTGCATACTCGGTTACAGCATGGGTGGCCGTATCGCCCTGCAGTTATTGGAAATGATACCTGAACAGATCAGTAAACTGGTACTGGTTGCACCTGACGGGCTGCATAAAAACAGGTGGCGTTTACTTGCTACCCGTACCAAGATCGGTAAGAGGCTTTTTGCTTTCTGTATGCGCAAACCTTTTTTAATGATCGCATCAATAGAGCTTGCTGATAAAATAGGTTTATATAATAAAAGCTTTCTCAAATTCGTACATCACTATCTTGATGATGCAGAACAACGGGCCATACTTTTCCGGCGGTGGACAACCTTACGAAATTTTAAAACGGATCTGACGGCTACAAAAAAAATAATTATAAACAGGAAAATACCGGTACATCTTGTATTTGGTAAATACGACAGGGTTATTTTATCCAGGCACGGCCTGCGTTTCAGCAAAGGGTCAAATGGACTGATATCAGTAACGGTAGTTGAAGCAGGGCACCAGTTATTGCGCGAGAAACATCTGCCTGTGATCGTGCGGGGGTTAGTTGAATAATATTATCTTTCTTTGTTCACTATGTACTGGAGCGTTATTCTTATCACGGCTGTTTTACTGCTGGCATATTGCTTCCTGATCATTCTGTACAGGCAATGGTTCCTGCGGCTGCCGCTGTTTATTTTTGATAAGGATGCTGATCCGCAAACAAAATTTTCTGTCATCATTCCTGCAAAAGATGAAGAAGAGAATATTGAAAAATGTTTGCTGTCGGTTTTACAACAACAATATCCGCCGGATCTTTTTGAAGTGATCGTGATCAATGATCATTCAACGGATCAGACAGAAAATATTATTCGCCGGATGCAGGCAACTTACAGTAACCTTCAGTTATTACATCTCAGCGATCACCTGCATGGTGTACAGCTGAACGCCTATAAGAAAAAATCGATCGAATGGGCTATTGCAAAAAGTAACGGAACATGGATCGTAACAACAGATGCCGATTGTTTGGTTACGGCTGAATGGCTACGTACACTCGATGCATTCATCCGGCAAAAGCAACCGGTATTTGTAGCAGCGCCGGTTATGTTTACAAATAACCATTCATTCCTTTCCGTTTTTCAATTGCTCGATTTTATCAGCCTGCAGGGAATTACTGCAGCGTCTGTGTCTGCCGGCCACCATACTATGTGCAATGGTGCCAATATTGCTTACCGGAAAACCATATTTAATGAAGTGGAAGGATTTAGCGGTATCGACGGGATTGCCAGCGGCGATGATATGTTGCTGATGTATAAGATCAAACAAAAATACCCGGATGGCCTCGGATATTTGTATGCAAAAGGCTCGATCGTCACAACCGCACCCATGCCCGACTGGAAAAGTTTTTTTAATCAACGCATACGTTGGGCAAGCAAGGCGGATAAATATGAAGACAAAAGCATTTTCTGGACACTTGCATTGGTGTATGCAGTAAACCTGTTGTTGCTGGTATTATTTGTATGGAGTTTTTTTATAACCGGAGGTTTATATAATTGGTTGATATTGGTCATCGCCAAAACAATCATCGAGCTAAGCCTGATGATACCTGTGGCGAGATTTTATGGCCACGTGAATGCCTTGTTATGGTTCCCGGTAATGCAGCCGTTTCATATAACTTATACGGTGATCGCGGGATGGCTCGGTAAATTCGGGAGTTACCAGTGGAAGGGGAGAAAAGTTCACTGATAACAGAACTTATTATTTCAGTTCTTCGGTTCCTGGCCACCATGCATAAATGATCAATGGGATCAAAATGATAAGTGACAGGAAAAAGGAGAATACGCGTTTCATAAAGACAGGTATTGATTTGGGTGATGGACAGCAATTTTTAAGCTCCGTTTAATGTTTATTACTTGAATTCGGTAAAAAAGCTGTTATGGTCGGTGAATTTCATATTTCTTAATTTCAAACGTGGCAAAAAACAATCATATATCTCCATTCATGGCGCGCTTACTGAAGAATAAAGGCGCTTCTTTTGGATTGATACTTATCGTGCTGAGTGTGCTGCTTGCATTGTTATGCTATTTTATTTCGCCTGATCCATCACCTGATGCCAACAGGATCATTCCGGAAATAGGAAGCAAAAAACCTGGATATACAGCTATACTGCTGCGCATCAAAAGAGATAAGATAGTAAGACAGCCGGCTTTTTTTGACAGGTTATTGAACGGCGCCGAAGAATCTTTTCAATACACACCCATTACATCTTATACCATTACAGGCGATAGCATTGTTTACCTGAAATTTGTTGATGACGGTATTACAGAAAGAAGAGCAATGCTTCGTTCATTAGCAGGCGACCCGCCGGTAAAAAGTGTAACCTATTATTTAGGAACCGATAAATTCGGAAGAGATCTCCTGAGCCGCTTACTGATCGGTGTGCGTGTAAGCTTAAGCGTTGGATTGATCGCCGTGCTGATTTCATTGACAATTGGAATATTACTGGGTTCGGTTGCAGGTTATTTCAGGGGATGGGTGGATGATATCATTATGTGGTTTATCAACGTGATCTGGAGCATACCAACTTTGTTATTGGTTTTTGCCATAACACTTGCACTGGGCAAGGGTTTCTGGCAGGTATTCATTGCAGTAGGTTTAACCATGTGGGTAAACGTAGCAAGGTTGGTAAGAGGCCAGGTACTCGCCGTTCGCGAACTTGAATATGTTGAAGCCACGCGCGCGTTGGGCTACTCGCATGCAAGAATTATTTTTCGCCATATCCTTCCAAATATTCTCGGGCCGGTAATGGTTATTGCTGCGAGCAATTTTGCATCCGCGATCGTAATTGAAGCAGGGTTAAGTTTTCTCGGCGTTGGCGTACAACCTCCGCAGCCCAGCTGGGGACTGATGATCAAGGAGAATTATAATTTTATCATCACACATAATCCTATGCTGGCACTGGCGCCGGGTATTGCGATCATGCTACTCGTACTCGCATTTAATTTATTGGGTAATGGATTAAGGGATGCGTTGAATGTGAGAAGCAAAATTTAATATGATTCTGGAATTTATTTGAAGAGTATTTTCACGCAAGATTTGTTCTTTCTTCTTTACTTTTTGTATCCAATAAAATGATCATTCCCAAACACAGCCAGAACAAGCTGCCGATCTTATCTGTCTCGATCATATCACTCATACAATTGATCACGCCGATCATAACAAGAACAATACTCACGGTTAAGGAAATAGTTCTGTAAAATTTGCTTTGCAGCTGATGATACAGTTTTTGTGCATGTAATAACATACCAAAATAAAGTACGCAAAAAAGTATCAGCCCGATAATACCCTGCTCCAGTGCAGTTAGTATAAAATAATTATGAACCGTTGAATGTTCTTTGTTATCGCTTACCCATGTTTCAAAACGGCTGACTGTATACGGGCGGTAATGCAGATAAAAACTGTTGGGGCCAAAACCGGTAATAGGTTTATCTGCCAGCATCCGGGCGCCTGCAATCCAGCGGTAAAATCTTTCGGCGGTTGATACATCTTTCATTTCAACGGTAGCGCGCATGTGTTGGCTGAAGTCTGTATGAAAAACAGTACGGTCATGATCGGGTGCAAACTGCATGTAATTTTTATCAGTAACGAGCCATGCAGTTGAAATGACCACACCTGTAACTGCAATGATCACAAATACACCCATCCTTTTTCTTTGAACAAGCCATACCGCTGAAAAGCCCAACAGCAAAGCGATCCAGGCTCCTCTTGAATATGCAAAGAGTAATCCGGCCAGTCCGATCACCAATCCATATACGATCCATTTTCTTTTTGGGTAGCCTGCAGGTGTCAGTTTCCAAACACACCAGCCAACCGGCAGCAGGCAAACCAGCATGGATGAATAGTTCACATGATTGCGGAAAAAAGGTGCAAGTGTTTTCTGAACGTTTTCAAAAGAGAAGGCGTAGAATGAATGCCGTATCAATGTTTGCATTACAACAAATAACATGGGCACTAACAGGTACAGCGCCATTTTTTGTATCCTGCTTTGCGAAGTCAGTAAGATCTGCGGCAACACAACAAACGGAATGATGAACCATGTTTTTGCCAAAAGATATTTTACAGATAACAAAGGCTCTTCAGAATAAATGCATGTGACCGATAACCAGATCATATAAACGACCAGCACCATACATAACGGATGTTGCTTTAATGATACGGGGAACCATTTGGGTTGATGGATCAGTTTTGCAACAGCAACACCCGTTAACAACAACAGCAATATTTCATCCGGAAAATCTAAACCGAGTTGCGGCGTAATATTCAGTTCGGTTGATAAGGGCAGCGTAATAAATAATAACCAGAATAATTTTTCCGGTTGCGCAATTATAAGATCAAATACAACAGGGAATAATAACCATACAAAAGGGATCACCATGATCAGCGGTTCCTGCAAAGCAATGGCGAAAATACCGCCTGCTAAAAAAATAACAAATGACAGCAGTGATCTTTTTTGATATAGCCATGACCACTCAAACATATCAGTCAATCGTTTTTCTGTTGTTCACCAATATGAATAAACAACCAAAAAGAAAACCCGCTAAACATACAGCCAGTATGATCATCAGCTTATCCGGCCTTTCGGCTTTGGCAGCGGGTGTAGCAGCTTCCATTACATATAATACTGCCGGAGGTGTTTGTGCTGCAAGTTTAAATTCATCGGCTGTTTTACGGTATTGTTTGATCTGCTCCGTTAAGGTTTGCATTTGTATCACAGCCAGCTCGCGGTTTGCATTGGTAAATTTGGAGATACTGTCACCTAACGAACGGTAATCCTGTTCCATTGAACTGACCGAATTTTTGATCTTTTCCAACGACTGGTTATAATTTTTTTCCCAAACAGCCGCTTCTGTTTCTTCTACAATGGCAACCATCCGGTTTGCAATGTTTGAAGAAAGTTGTTTGTCTTTTGTCCAGCAAATTATTTTCAATTGTCCCTGTTCTGTTTTCTGACAGGAAAGATCTTTCCGCAAACACGTAACTGCTTTTTTTCTGAGTATGGGTAAACTGTCATTGCTTAATTCATAGTAACTAACTAAAGAAAACTGATCCACAATTTTTTTATAGGTTGTATCCATATCGGCAACGCCATAGATACGGTCCAGATCATCGCCCGAACCAAAATAAGAATAGAGGTTTTGTATATTGGTATTAAAGAGGCGCGCTTTATCTGCCAGCATCGGATTTGCTGAAACGATCGTAGCGGTTGACCGGAAATATTTTGGCACAAGAAAAACGGTTACTGCCGCAACAACAGCGCCGGCTACCACACAAAACAAAATGGTTCTCCATCTTTTTTGTAAAACGGCCATGGTTTGTTCGAGGTTAAAAGAAGAAGTTTGCATAGACAGTGAAAATACAATTTATTCGCATCATGCCTGCGGCGCTACCACTACATTCCGGTCGAGGCTTTCTTCCAGTGAAATAAATGTTTCTGTGCGTTCGATGCCTTTTATCTTTTGTAATTCATCATGCAAAACAAAACGCAGTTCCTGGATATCTTTACAAACGATCTCAGCAAACATGCTGTAATTGCCTGTTGTATAATTCAGTCGGACGATCTGCGGAATTTTTTTCAGTTCTTTGGCAACGGAATCATACAATGAACTTTTTTCAAGATATACGCCGATAAAAGCGATCACATCATAACCCAAAGATTTGAGATCAACGGATAATCGTTTACCTTTAACCACTTTCAGCTCTTCAAGTTTTTTGATCCGTACATGAATGGTGCCGCCGGAAACAAACAGTTTTTTTCCAAGATCGGCATAAGAGATCTCTGCATTTTCCATCATTTCCTGAATGATCTGGAAATCCAATTTGTCAAGATTTAATTTAGCAGACATTTTTGAGCTGTTTTTAGAAATTATTCAATAATACATCAAATATATTATACATTACCTATATTATCAAAATATTTATTGAATTATTTATAATAAATTAAGGAGTTTACTTAACATTGTACTGTCAATAACGTCAAAGAGTTCTTATATACTGTGGGGTGATGAAATTTTTGGCAGACATGCCCCCTTGTCTCGGGGGTGGGGATAACAGGATAAACGCAGCATAGAGCCACTTGAGTAGCAATATTCAGGTGACCGGGGTCGACCACCGAACTTTGTACTGCAGCTAACTGCCTCGTGGAGGTTCGATCCCTCCCCCTACAGCTTTTAAAAGCCACTCATTTTTGGGTGGCTTTTTTATTTCGTTAATCTGGATCGTTGATCAGCAACCGACAAAAGTGTAGCTATTTCACAAAGCGGGTACAGTTGCTATATTCTCTTTTACCTTTAACTCTTTCGTTTTTTTCCGGTCAACATTGGCATGCTCACCGGGAAGGAAAATAGAAAACCTCGACCCTTTGCCGGGCACGCTTTCTACTTTAATAAAACCACCATGATTGTCTACAATTTTTTTACAGATAGCGAGCCCGATACCTGTTCCTTCATACTCGCCTCCTGCTAAACGCTGGAAAATACCAAATACCTTATCCGTGTATTTCTCATCAAAGCCAATCCCGTTATCTGTCACATCGATGCGAACATATTCATATTTTTTAACGCCAAATTCAGCTGCGTTCGTTTCGGTTACCGGCTCATTTTGAATAGTAACTTTCGGGGTACTGCTTTGATTGAATTTGATGGCGTTGGCAATCAGGTTCTGGAACAACTGGTGTACCTGGCCGGGAATAGCGTATACCGAAGGCAGCCTGCCGGCCTGTACAGTTGCTTTTTTTTCTTTTAGTGATATAACAAGATCATCTTTGATATTATCAATGATCTCGTTCAGGTTCACCGTTGCATAAGGAATATCATTGTTCGATAACTTTGAAAGCGTTAATATATCCTGGATCAATGCCTGCATCCGGTTGGCTGATCTTATTATCTTCTGCAGGTAGTTGTTATCTTTTTCTTCGATTTTATCTTTTATATTTTCATACAGGATGTTGCCGAATGTCTGGATCTTCCGCAACGGTTCCTTCAGGTCATGCGAAGCAACGGATGCAAATTGAAGCAGGTCGAAATTGGATTGCTCGAGCTGCATATTGAGCTGGCTTAGTTCATCAGAAGCCTGTTGCAGTTTTTGATAAGCTTCTTTCGAATCGGTAATATTTGTAAAAGTGGTTACAATGCCATCATACATTTTTACGGCGCTGATAGATAACCATAGATTGGTTGGCGCATTAAAAATTTCAAAACGGATCGGGTTGATTTTTTCTTTTGCCTGAAGCAGGCGTGAGAATTCGTCAACTAAAAAAGCGGGAAAATCTGTTTTCCATTTTTTTCCGATCAGCTGTTCGGGTGTGTGGCCAATGATTTCCTTTGAAGCATTGTTTGCTGAGAAAAATTCAAAATCGATAATGTTCCCTTTATTGTCCATAACAGGCTTCAATGAAGCGATCGCACTGGTGGAGGCATTAAAAACCGCTTCAATAATACTGTTCAGCCGTTTGGTTTCTGTAATGTTCACAAAACTGATCACTACGCCATCTGTTACCTTATCCTGCCGCAGGTATGGAACTATGCGCATGATAAAAGCTGTTCCGTTTTCGATCCGGATCTCTTTTTCAATCTTTTGATCGGTACTCAATACCTTTTTGATATCGTTGATAAAATCCAGGTTTATAAAATTGGTGGAGATATCGGTGATGGAACGGCCAATATCAGACTCGATCAGGTTTACCTGTTTGGTGGCTACCGGCGTAAATTTTTTGATGATCATTTTTTTGTCGACCAGTATCTGCCCTACTTCCGTATTGCGGAAATAGTTGTTCATGTCGTCGTTCAATTCAACCAGTTCTTTGATCTTAAGCTGGTGTTCTGCATTCACGGTATGCAGCTCTTCGTTAAGCGACTGCAGTTCTTCGTTTGTGCTTTGCAGTTCTTCGTTGGATGAAATGATCTCTTCATTACTTGACTGTAATTCTTCATTGGCCGATTCTACTTCCTCAATAACGGCCTGTAAGTTTTCCTTGGTGTTCCTTAATTCTTCTTCCGCTTCTTCAAGCCGTTGTGCAAGCATAATTTCTTCACCCTGGCCCTGCCTGGGAGCAAAAGATTTGCGTTGTTCAGCCGGTTCTTCATTCAGAATGATAAAAATAAACGGCTGTGTATAGATTTGCTGCGTTAGGTAGGGCCTGATAATGATATTCAGTACTCTTTCACGGCCTTCATCATTTACTTTTATTTTTTTGAGAACAACTTTCGTATTGTTATTGATCGCTTTGCGGATACCCGTACTGAGTACAATAGAAAGATCAGTAGGTACCAGTTTCAATAAATTGAAATTGAAATTACCCTCGGGGAAATTGATAAAGCTTTTGAAATTGCCGATCGCCTGTTTTACGTCAAATTCCTTGTCTATATAAATACCTGCATAATTATGTTCTTCAAATAATGTTTCTTTAAAAATATCGGCAATGCTGGTTAGTGCATTTTTTGATTTGGTTCTGGTTGCGGCTTCAACATAAGCGCTTCTTTCTACCGGATTCAGAAAAGTGTCGTGATCTCCCGGTTTAGGCTTGGCGGCACATTGATAGATCTTCCATTTTTTATCAATCTCCTTTAAGGAATCTTTCAACACACCTATATTTTCACTTGGCCCTAAAAACAGGTAAGCGTTCTCATTGATCGCAAAATGAAATTTTTTCAGCACATTTTTCTGCAGTAACGGGTTCATATAAATGAGCATATTGCGGCAGCTAAGCAGATCTATTTTGCTGAAAGGCGGGTCTTTCAGGATATTCTGTTTGGCAAATACAACCAGTTTGCGGAGTGTTGGCGTAACACGGTAAGAATCTCCTTCTTTAATAAAGAAACGTTTTAACCGGTCAGGCTTTATCTCCTTTACACTATCTGCACTGTACAATCCTTTGGAAGCAAAATCAATGGATTCCTGGTGAATATCTGTGGCGAAAATTTTTATATCGGTATCGAAATGCTTACTCAGCTGTATATATTCATGAAAAATAATTGCGATGGAATAGGCTTCTTCACCGCTGCTGCAACCTACTATCCATATCTTGATGGGGTCTGTTCTTTTAGGGTCTTCTACCAATGAAGGAACCACTACGTTTTCCAATACGGCAAATGCATCTTCATCCCTGAAAAATTTGGTTACATTGATCAGGAACTCTTTTGACAAAGCGGTAACTTCTGCCGGGTCATTCTGCAGGTAATGATGATAGTCGGATAAAGAAGCGAACCCTTTCTCGCCCATTCGTTTGGTAAGGCGGCGGGTAATGGTTGGGCGTTTATAATGACTGAAATCGTGTGTGGTTGATTTAAACACAAGATCCATGATATCCGCGAATACGGCTTCTTCCTGCCGGTTGAGAGTACTGAATGGTTTAGAAAGCGGCGCCTCACTCAGGTATTCGATCAATTCATCGGCAATGATCTCAGGTGGCAGTATCAGGTCGGCACAGCCACTGCTGATGGCGCTGTTAGGCATACCGTCAAATTCGGCGGTAAGCGGGTCCTGTACGATCACTGTTCCTCCGCATTGTTTGATATGCGCAATTCCTTTGCTACCATCGGTACCGGTTCCTGATAAAATAATACCGATCGCTTTCTCTCCCTTATCAACGGCAAGTGAATCAAAAAAAACGTCTATTGCATTATTCGGAACATTGCTTTTTATCTTTTCTTCAAGCCGCAGCTTTCCACTCTTAACGGTCATTAATTTTTTGGATGGAAGAAGATAAACGGAATTGGGTTGGATCAGTAAGCCATCTTCTGCCTCAAATACCTGCATGGATGTATGTTTGGAAAGCAGTTCGCCCATCAGGCTTTTGTAATCGGGAGAAAGATGCTGTACAATTACAAAAGCAAAATTTGAGTTCCCGGGAAAATTATCAAATAGTTCATTGATCGCTTCCAATCCGCCGGCAGATGCACCGATACCTATAATATATAATTGGTCAGCAGAATAAACAGCAACATCTTTTTTAATAACAGGCATAGGCGGTCTAAATAAAAACAAACATTAATGAGTAATATATTTTTAATATTACTTTTGATATCATGAGCAAAAACTTAAACATTCTTTTGATCGAGGACGATAACGACGATATCGAACTTCTCCAGGATGCCTTACGGGATAATCATGTTGATTTCCGGATGCAGGTGATCAAGGATGGTGGCGAAGTAGCTGCATACCTTGAAAAAAAGCAGGATATCCCGGACATCATTGTGATGGATCTGAATCTGCCTAAAGTGCACGGCAGGGATATTCTGAAAAGCATCCGGGCCTCAGACGGATTTGGCCACGTACCCATTATCATTCTTACTACTTCTTCTTCAAAGAGTGATATGGATTATACTTACAAAGAAGGTGCCAGCAGGTACCTCATCAAGCCAACCACTTCACAGGGATTTAAAGATGTTGTACAGACAATACAGGAGCATGTGAAAGATTAAAGAATACGGGCTTGTCTTTGTCTTCCGGCAGCTCGCTTACTTTTTTTGTAGAAAAAAAGCAACAAAAGATCCATTCTTAAGAGAATTCATTAATTCCGTACAGATACAGATAACGTGTACAAAAGTTTTCCTACAAGCTTTGTATGTGAAGCCGAGGTATTATTATATACCGAAGTGCTGACAAGCGTATTGCTGTTATTCAGCGTGCCATAACTGATGCTAAGCTTTCGAAAAGGAATGGCAGCCGTCCAGTTCTGTGCTTCGTATCGCAGCATGGATGTATTCAATGAATTGGGCGATCTGAGTTTTGTATATTCCGGATGGCGGTCCAGTTGGTTTCGCCAGCCCTGGTAGGTTTGAAAATTTGCAGTAGATGCCCACATAACCAGCAGCCATGAATTAGGCGCCGCGAGGCTGGTATCACTAAATACCTGGAACCCGAAAGTTTCATGAAAGGCTGTGTCAACTACATTGGAAAAGATCATCGCTTTAATGATCCTGCTTTTATCAAGCGTAACTTTTATGGTATTGATGCTGTCTTCCGTTTCAATGTACCCGCGTTTATATAATGTATCAACCAGATTTTGAAACGGCTGGCTGTTCCACATCGCTCCCTGCGGGATCATCTTTCGCAAAGCAACAAGGTCATTAAATGTTATCTGGCTGTATGTTGCAGAAAGAAATGAAATACAAAGCAGGCAGGTAATAAATAATTTCTTTTTCATTCTCTACAAAATACAAATTAAACTGTTTGGTTTGTTTTATCTTTTGTTCTTCAGTTCTTCTTTTTCCAGATTGGCGTTTATCCTGAACTTAATGATCTTTGTGATCAATGCTACTGGCAACGGTTTATCAAACGGGAACTGAACAGAACCTTTGCCGGTTGTATAATCGGCAAGTTCTTTTTTAAATCTTTCAATACCTGCTGCCATTGGATATAAGCCAAGATGATTTGTATGCGCAGCAAAATAAACCAGCCTGCCATGGTATTTATAATAAGGCATTTGATAACTAAGCTTTTCTTCCGCATTGGGTGCAGCTTTGATAACGATCGCCCGCATTTGCTTTAAATACTTTTGTGCTTTTTGCGGAAAGCTGGCTATGTATTCATCAACATTTGTTATGGTTGGCGGTTTTGTTATCATGACAGGTTACCTGGTCTGATTTTAAATTTACAAAATATTTATCTGCAGTTTTCAACCAAAATTCCCTCTGCATCTCCGCGCCTCTGCGGTTAAAGCAATCACGTGCTTATTTCTTTCTTCATGCAAACACTATTTTCAACATTTTCATATTGCCCATAGTTTGCAGTGATGGTATAGCCGGCTTTTTGATATAGACTGATTGCTTCCGGCTGCTTTTTTCCTGTTTCTAAAATACATGTTTTGAAATTCATTTCCTTTGCCCAGGTTTCCAATGCTGTTAAGATGGTTATGGCAATTCCTTCTCCCCGGTGGGCCGGCAAAACAAACATCCGCTTCACTTCAATGCTGTTTTCTGCATATTGCCTCAGGGCGCCGATGCCAACAGGTTGCTCATTTTTACAGGCAACCACTGCATGTTTGATCTTATCTATTTTATTGAACTGCGCATAAAACGTATGTTCGTTCCCATCGCGTTCGCTGAGCTCCTTATCTAAAAGAATAACGAGTGAGCGGAAATCGTTGTTGTCAGAATCGGTTCGGGTTATGGTGATCATTGTTAAAAATATTTCAGAAAATGCACGCAGAGGCGCAAAGGCGCGGCCGGTGGTACTTGAAAATTACTAAAATATTCAAATGAAAACAGCTGGCATCAGACTGTTATTAATTGTAGCTTTCATTTTATATTTATTACCGGAACAAAAATTGTATCAACAAAACAAATCACCATACATGGACGAAATAGAGATCCCAACCGAACACCTGCACGAAACCATACAGGAGAAAGCAGAAAAAGAAAAGGAATCTACCTGGTTCACCTGGGTAGCCATTTCAACAGCAATGATGGCTGTGTTTGCGGCCATTTCGGGATTGATGGCAGGGCATTATTCCAATGAAGCTTTGATATCGCAGATACAGGCTTCCGATCAATGGTCATATTACCAGGCGAAAGGCATTAAAGGCGAGATCAAAGCGTTGCAGGCAAGCAGTGGAATTGCTGACGTATCGGCTGTTTCAAAATATAAAACGGAACAGGAAGAGATCAAAAAAGAAGCAGAGAAATTACAGGCAGAATCTAAATTTTATCTCGAAAAACATGTTAAGCTGGCGCAGTCGGTAACGCTGTTTCAGATATCGATCGCTATTTCCGCTATATCCATGCTTACAAAGAAAAAATTTCTTTGGGTAGCCAGTTTACTGGTTTCCATAACGGGGCTGGTATTTTTTATTACGGGATTTATTTGATATATCATTTTTTCATTAACCGTTATTCACACTGCGTTTCACTCTTTCTACAATTCTCGTCGGATTAATTATTGGCACGGTTATTTCACTACAGTAATAAGTGGTTTTTGTGTGTGCTTTATCTACATAAATCCTACAACCTTATACAATTTGGTTACCATTGGTGGCCTGCTTAAAAGAACAGCACTACGTTGTTCTCTCCTGTTAACTTTTGTTGATATACAGATCCAGTTTCCGGCTATTGCATTGCGATAGTTCAACACATCCATTTCAAAAATGAACTGGTATTATTAATAAACAACATACAGCTGAATTATGAAACAAGTATTGATCGTAGACAAAGACCATGTATTTACCACTACTCTTTCAGCGATACTTTCCCGCGAAGATTACAAAGTTTCTATCGCAAAAGATGGCAAAGAGGCCTCAGGTGCATTAGCATCCACCGTGTTTGATCTTGTGATCACCGATATGATCATGCCATACGCCAATGGTTTTGAGCTGGTGAGTAATATCAGGAATAATGAATCTGCTTTACATATACCTGTAATGGTTGTATCTGATGTTACTAATGAGCAAAACATTGCACATTGCATGCGTGCAGGCGCTGATGTGTATTTTACAAAGCCTGTAAACATTCCTGACCTGATCTCGGGTATTAAAGATCTCATTCGAAATCAAAAAAATGTGGCTGCATAATGCAAATACCCATGCATATTTATCTGTATGGGGCTCTTTTCCTTTTTTTATAAAGATCTGTTTTGCCATTTCCGTTGTTGCACTGGCTGGGATATTGTTTGCAATGACCAGTATTATCGCAAAAAAGCTGGCTAAAAAAAAGGAAGAGCAAAGATCCGGGTTGATCACTGAGCGGATCAATGAAATGCTTTTATCTGCAGTAGTAATGCAGCAGCGGGAAGACACAGGTATAATAACAAAAAAAGATTTCGATATAAGGCCGCTTTATACGCTTGGCCTCTCTGCAAAAAAAGTAAAAAAGATATTGGTCAATGAAATGCTTAACTACAGGAATTATTTTTCAGGTACTATCGCAGACCGTGTACGGAGATTATATATTTCCATGTCGTTACATGAAGAAGCCTATGCGCGCCTGTACAAAGGAAACTGGGAGATAAAAGTAAATGCACTTTCCGAGTTATATAAAATGGGTGTAGAAACGGATCATGCATATCTTTTAGAATTGCTTAATAACAACGATCGTTATATCCGCGAGTTTGCCAGGCTATCGCTGATGAAATTTACAAAACGTGATCCTTTACAATTCTTACGCGAACTAAATGAGCCCATTTCTCAATGGGAGGAATTTGAGATATTCTTACTGTTCCAGCAGAAAAATGATTTTACACTTGGTTCGCTCGAAGGTCTGATTTCTTTAGATAAAGAGCCCACTGTTGTTTCGCTGTGTTTGCAGCTGGCTGTTTATTTCAGGCAATGGGAATCGGTTCCATTGATACTTGAGCTTATACAAACACCTGACCTGAAACTACGCGCAGAAGCCATTACCGCACTTGGTAAACTGGAAGCTACGGATTCGGCAAAATATCTTATTGCTATTTATCCCGGCCAGGCACACGTTATACAATTAAAAATATTGGCAACACTGGGAATGATACGCAGTGGAAGTTATCTCCGATTTTTAGAAAATGAATTCATTTCTTCTCAAGACTTCGAGATAAAAAAATATGCATCAGATGCGATTATCAAATTATACCCGCTCTCAAAAATTACGATTGATAAATTAATGGGCAATGCAGAGGCGTTGAATCAAAAAATACTGAATCATTCACTTAACCCGCTGCTCAATACTCTATGAAACATTTTCTTGATCATTTTTTTGAATCATACCAGAATGTTGTATTCGTGTATTGCTGCACGATCTATTCTATCTATGCATTGCTCACACTTTTTTCTTATCTGTCTATTTTGTCTAATATCCGCAGGAATACTATTCGTGAAAACCTGTTGTTGATACAGTCGCCGTTAAGTCCGGGTATTTCTATTATTACGGGGGCATTCAATGAAGAAATGACCATCATATCCAATGTGCGATCGTTACTCACTATGAATTATCCGGCATTTGAAGTGATCATTGTTAATGATGGAAGCAAAGACAAAACGCTTGAGAAATTAATTGAAGAATTTACTTTGATAGAAGTTGATTTTGCTTATCACTATTTTATTCAATGTCAGCCCATACAAAGGATCTATAAATCAGAGAACAGTGCATTCTCGAATTTATTGGTGATCGATAAGATCAATGGCGGCAGTAAAGCAGATGCGATTAATGCAGGAATCAACGCTTCGTCATATGCTTATTTTCTGAATACGGATGTGGATTGTATCCTCGACAAAGACACGCTTGTTCAAATGATACAACCGTTTATGGATGATGAAAAACGCGTGATCGCCACAGGTGCAACATTACGCATGGCAAACTCGTGCATAATTGATTCGAGTGTTTTGGTAAAAGCAAGGGTACCAAGAGCCATCCTTCCATTGTTCCAGGAAATTGAATACATCCGCTCTTTTGTTCTGGGGAAGATGGGATGGAACCTGGTTAACAGTATACCAAATGTTTCCGGGGGCCTTGGCATGTTTGACAAAGAGATCGTAATAAAAGTTGGTGGTTATGATGCTAATTCTTTTGGTGAAGACATGGATATGCTGATGCGCATCAGTAAATATATGTGTGAAACAAAACAGGAATACGCAGTACGATCTATCCCGCAATCTTTATGCTGGACAGAAGGGCCGCAATCATTAAAAGTTTTTAAGAGGCAGCGTGTAAGATGGGGGCGCGGGTTGTACCAGATATTTTCAACTTATTATAAACTGATCTTCAATCCGAAATACAAAAAACTTGGAATGATCGTATTGCCATACAATTTCATTTTTGAATTGTGTGCGCCGCTGATCGAGTTCCTTGGTATCATTTGTTATATCTATCTCATCGCATCACATTTGATCAACTGGCCGTTCGCGATCATCTTATTGGTATTCGTGTATTCGTTTTCAGTGTTTATTACACTATTATCCATTGTGTGGGACCAGCTAGTGATCAGGCGCTACAGCTTAAAAGAAGTTTTGCGCTTATGTGTATTTGTTTTTATAGAACCATTCATCTATCATCCGCTGGTAATGGTTTTTGCACTGATGGGTTATACCAATCAGTTCTTTAAAACAAAATCAAACTGGGGGCATATGGAGCGAAGAGGATTTGGCAAAACAGAAAAAGCGGAAGTTAAAGTGATCAATGCAACGGTTATATAAATAATGAAAAAAATAATCAAATGGTCGGGATTCATCTTTGCACTCGTGGTGCTTATCTCGCTATTTTATTATGTGAAGGACAAGAAAAATAAACCGGCAGTTTCAAGTGATGATTTGCTGAAAGCTGCGCTGATAGAAATACGTGATCACAAAAATTATACAAAAGCGATTGAACTGTCAAAACAAGCGCTCATTTCAACCCCGGATTATACGGATCTGCAGGTAACACTAGGGCGGGCATATTTACTTAATGGAAATACAGACTCTGCAAAATTCTATCTCAACAAAGCCGTTGCCGCGAACAGCAACAATGGAGATGCGTTTGCTTATCTTTTTAATATAAGTATGCAGGAAAAAGATACGGCGGCTGCATTGCAATATCTAACCACTTATATCAGTCATCATCCTGAAGATGAAAAAAATTCTTTAAAACGATACGCTTTACTGTTGCAGTACAGGCAGTATGAAAATGCAGAATCGGCGTACCGTTCTTTTATAGAAAGATTTCCGCGCGATTCCATACGTGCAGCCGCTTTTGATTACTGGAAAACAACTGCTGTTATGCAGCATAAATCGGGTAATCTTGCGGATGCATATAAAAGTTATCGCAAAGCGCTTCGTTATGATCCTGCGGATACAGCAACCTTGCTGAAATTAATTACACTTGAAATATATTATAAAGATTATGAAGCGGCAAAGCATTACAATGATATTTTATTGAGAACGGATAGTACTAACCGGATTTATCTTGTATCTGCATCATCAATCAGTGAGTCGTTGAATGATCATGCACTGGCTGCAGAGTATGCCGGCAAAGCTTTTGCATTAAATCCAAAAGACAAGCTTGCAGAAAAAAACCTAATTGATCTGTACCTGGCATCTGCAAAAGAATCTACGCCGGAAAATAAGATCAGGTATGCAAAATTAATTTTAAATGTGCGGCCTTCACAGAAAGAAGCATTATTATATGCGATCAACGGTTATCTTGAGCTTAAACAGAACAGGGATGCGTTAAGCATTACAGAACGGGCATTAACTTATTATCCATCAGATAAAATATTTATTGATAAAAAAGTGGGCATACTGTTCGAAACAAAAAATTATGCGGCCTGTGCTGATTATCTTGAATCGGTTCTGATTCAATACCCAAATAATCATTTTATAAAAGAGTATGATGATGTGGCTTTATCACTTGCCACTGAATTTATCCGTAATAAAAAATGGACCGATGCTTTAACAACTATTCAAAAAGGACTAAACTATAATAAAAACAATCGTGGCTTACTTGAACAGCTGGTAAATGTGTATGCATCGCTTGATATGACAGCAGAGGCGATCGTGATCGACGATCAGCTTATTTCGCTTGATCATAATAATGCAGCATATCTTTTTAAGAAAGCCGGGTTGCTGGAGAAAGAACAGCATTTTTCAGAGGCATCGGGCATTACTTATTCATTGCTCATGCAGTATCCGGCAATTACTGAATATAAAACTGCATATATTGATGAGTTGACCAACGAAGAAAAATACCAATTGTCACAACAACAATGGGATAAAGTGGTCGAGCTATACAACAAGGTATCAGCAGTAAGCAAACCCGGATATTTTTCATTGCTCTATGGACTTACTGCTTATTCAGAAACAGGGGATCAGCAACATGCTTTACTACTGATTGATACAGCACTCAGCTCTTATCCGAATGATTCGCTCTTCCTCGTCAAGCGCTCCCTGGCCAATGTTTCCTTACAAAATTTTAGTACGGCGCTTGGCATTGATCATTCGCTGCTGTTGAGATATCCCTCAGATACATCTCTGCAGAAAATGTATCTCGATCAATTATATACTGCCGGAAAATATTACGAGAAAGAAAATAATGATACTGCTTTATCTGTTTTCTTTACTGCATTTGCTTTTGCGCCAAAAGATACATTTGCGCTGCAAAATCTTTCTGCCATTTATTTTGTAAAAAGAAAATATGATTCAGCTGCATATTATGCCGACCTTGGCTTACAACTGGATAGCAACAATGAATACCTCTTAATGAAAAGAGCTTCTTCTTATGAACAGCTGAAAAATTATAAAGAAGCATTTGTATCAGCTGACAGGTTATCAAAAATAAATGCTTCTGCCAACCTCATTGATTATGCGGCTTACTTAAAAAATAAAACTTATCTAAACCAGCTAGGCGTTTCACATTTGCAGTCGTTCTTTTCTTCACCAGGTCAATATGCATCTGTAACAGGTATACAATATATGTGCCGGTTTACAAAAGGTTCTGTAACAGCAAAACTAAACCTCGGCAGCCGTTTGGCGGGAACAGCAGTACAAGCGGGGCTGGATGCCTATTACACACACAACAGTAAATATTATTCAAATGCATTTATAAACTGGTCGCCCGGCACCGCGTTTCCATATTGGCAGGCAGGCTATTCTTTATTCAGAACTTTTACAAAAGGATGGGAAGCAGAGTTAGGTGCAAGATATATTGGCTTTGATTCGGTCAATAATTATTCAGCAGTTGTATCTGTTGGAAAATATTTTGATAATACCTGGCTCAATCTTCGTGGATTTTATACAACTGATTCAAAGAACTGGTATCAATCTTATCTTCTTTCTGCGCGGCAATATCTCAATGACAAAGGCGATTATATTTCGGCGCTGGCTGGATTAGGCGGGATACCGGATGACCAAAGTTTAAATTATAATCTCAGCCACTCTTCAGGTTTTGTTTCAAAAACAATTGGCGCCGGCTTTCAAAAAAGTTTTCGGTACAGAACAACGCTGAATGCATCATTCAATTATACCAATCTACAGGTATCTTCTTCCGTAAAGCTGAATCAATATGATTTTTATATAACACTCCTGAGAAATTTCTAAGCCAATGAAATTATGGAACTCATATATCATTCTGTTCATGCCTGCTTTTTTCGCAGCATGTACCGATTGCAGTGCACAAACTATTGAGCTGGCTAAGAATGGAACAACCGATTACCGGATTTATACTCCTGCAAATCCAAATTCCAATGAACTAAAAGCAGCAAATGTGTTGAAGAGTTTTTTTTATCGTGTTACCGGTTCTCACTGCATAATTGAAATTGAAAATAAAAAATCTCCGGGTATTTTTATTGGCGCCACGTCAATCGCAGTAAACGACAAAGAAATCAATGCATTACCGGATGAAGCATTTGTTATCCGGACAGTTCAAAGAAATATTGTTATCTGCGGAAAGGGTGCTAAAGGAACTTTGTATGGTGTATATGACTTTATTGAAAAATATATGGGTTGCCATAAATGGGATGGGCATACTGCGGCAATCAATAAAGAGCCTGCGTTATCAATACCGGCTGTCATACATGAAAAAGAAATTCCCGCATTTGTTTATCGTGAAGCTTATTTTCCGCCAGCCTTTGATGATGAATATCTTGACTGGCACAGGCTGCATCGGTTCGAGGAGTTATGGGGATTGTGGGGACATTCATTTTTTAAGATCGTTTCCCCCGAAATTTATTTTCATTCACACCCGGAATATTTTTCGCTTGTTAACGGCCAAAGAAAACCGATGCAGTTGTGTTTAACCAATCCTGCTGTTTTAAAAATAACAATTGATCATTTGCGGAAGCAAATGTCAGATAATCCTTCTGCGCTTTACTGGTCTGTAAGTCCAAATGATGATACCGGTAACTGCGAATGCGACAACTGTAAAAAACTCGATGCGGCAGACGGCGGCCCACAAGGTTCACTGATCCATTTTGTAAATGCTGTAGCCGCTTATTTCCCAACAAAAAAAATAACCACATTAGCTTACGGCTACAGTTCGCATGCAACTATTCACTCAAAGCCTGCTTCAAATGTAATTATCATGTTAAGCAGTATTGATGCATATCGTAGCAACCCGTTACAAACAGAAATAGGCGCATCCGGCTTTCGTAATGATCTTGCAAAATGGAAAGAAAGAGCGCAAAATATTTTTGTGTGGGATTATTGTACACAATTTACCAATTATCTCACGCCGTTTCCTGTAACAAATACATTTCAACCAAACATTAACCTCTTTAAACAGCAAAACGTAAGTGGTGTATTTGAGCAGGGAAGTGGTGATACCTATAGTGATATGCCTGAATTAAAGTCATACATTCTCTCTTATCTTTTGTGGAACCCATCAGTTGATGTGGTTGCATTGACCAGCGATTTTCTGAAAGGATATTATGGAAAAGCTGCACCCGTAGTAGCAAGTTATCTTTCTCTGCTTCAAAAAAATAGTAATACAAGTGATCTTGATATTTACGGTAATCCTGTAAATGATCACAATGGATATCTTTCTCCGGGCAACATGAATGTGTACAGCGATCTTATGGATAAGGCGGAGCAATTAACAGAGAATGATTCAGCTTCTTATCATCATATTCAAATGCTGAGGTTAACACATGAATATGTTTACCTGCAACAGTCAAAATTCTTTGGCAGAGACCTTCACGGAATATTTGAGAAAGATGCATCCGGAAAGTTTGTATTGAAAGAACGCCTGCCAAAACGTGTACAACAATTTATTGCTATATGCAAAGAGGCCAATGTAAAAGAATTTTCTGAAACCGGTATTTCTCCTGAAAAATATATGCAGCAATGGCTGGAAATATTTCATACCAAACCAAAAGATAATCTTGCGGCTGATGCAGCTGTTCATCTTACTTATCCATTCGCAAGTGAATACCCGGCTAAACTGGAAAGAACATTGGTTGATGAAACACCGGGGTATGCTGATTTCAGTTATAACTGGCTGTGTTTTTATGGTGTGCCTATGGAAGCAATGATTGACATGGGTTCTGAAAAAAAAGTAAAAGATATTTCCATCCATTTCCTGGAAGATGCGCGGCATTGGATATTCCGTCCTTCAGAAATAAATGTAGAAGTATCGGCTGATGGCATACAATACGTTAAATTAAAAACGGTCTCCAATAAAATACCGGCAGAGGATTACAGCATTAACATGTTACCGTTTCATTTCAGTGTTAATGAAACGGTGCGGTATATTAAAGTAAGAGCTGCAAACCAGCCGGCACTTCCGGGCTGGCGTTATAGAAAAAATAAAAAACCTATGATCGCCTGCGATGAAATATGGGTGGAATGATTGTTGCTGCGATTCGGGTAAAATATTTTTATGCCGCAACATGCTTTATATACACGCTTTCTTGCGCATCCGGGAAAGGGTGATGCATTAATTGATATATTGGTAAAAGCAAATAAGATCGTTTCAGGTTCAAAGGGTTGCCGCCATTATATTATCAATCAATATCCTGATAATAGTGACCTGATCGTAGTAAATGAATTATGGGATACGGCAGAAGACCATGCCATCTCCCTTACACTGGATGGTTGTAAAGAACTGATCGCACAAGCCACGCCTTTACTGGCTGAGCCGCCGGAACAGATCATCTTAAAAGCGATTGCGGGTAAAGGCACCGGTAATTAATACCGGTGGTTATTTAACAGGCACAAAACTTACCGCCGCCCCGCCGCCATTCGCTAACACCAAGTGAAGGCTACCCAATGCATCAACAGTTTGTTTGGTGATTTGATATGACTCCGGATTTTTTTGATAATCTGCAGTTGCTCCGTCAGCATAAATTGTTGCGATGTATTTTTTCCCCTTATCTAAAAAATCAAGGTTGATGTTTGCGCTGCGCCCATGCTCATCTGTTATTGCTCCAAGGAACCAGTTGGCTTTTCCTTTTTCTTTTCTTACGATCGTTATATAATCGCCGGGTTCGGCTTCTAATATTTTTGTATCGTCCCAATCAACTGCTACATCACGTATAAATTGGAAAGCATCTGATCTTTCTGTATAGTTCTGCGGCAGGTCAGCGGCCATTTGCAAAGGGCTGTACATGGTAACATACAGCGCCAGTTGTTTTACGAGTGTTGTATGCAATTGCCTGTCGGGCGCATAAGATGCATAGCCTTTTATTTTAAAGATACCGGGTGTATAATCCATCGGCCCACCCATTAATCTGGTAAATGGTAAAATGGTTTCGTGCTCCGGCGGGTTGCCATCATCACTGAATGCGTTGAACTCATTGCCACGTGCGGCTTCATTGGCCATCCAGTTTGGATAGGTTCTTTGCAAACCCGTTGGGCGCATTGGTTCGTGCATATCGATCATTACATGATGTTCCAATGCTTTTTCCGCCACACGCTCATAATGATTTACCATCCATTGCCCGTCGTGGTGTTCGCCGCGCGGTATGATCCTTCCCACATAACCCGTTTTTACAGCGGGATAACCAAATTTATTCATGAAACGGTAAGCGGTATCCAATTGTCTTTCGTAATTGGTTGCAGAACCCGATGTTTCATTATGCATGATCATCACAACTCCTTTGGATGTTGCATAGCGTATGATCTCTTTCACATCAAAATCAGGGTACGGTGTTACAAAATCAAAAACATTTTCTTTCCATTTTCCAAACCAGTCTTCCCAACCTGTATTCCATCCTTCCACGAGTACGCCTTTAATATTATTAGCCGAAGCAAAATCGATGTAGCGTTTTACATTGGCAGTGTTGGCGCTGTGTTTGCCATTCGGTATCAGTTTTCCTTTTGCATCTGTACTGTCGGGAAAGTCTGAATAGTTCCAGGTTCCTTTGCCGGTCTGCATTTCCCACCACACGCCCACGAACTTCATTGGTTTGATCCATGTTGTGTTGGTTGTTTTTGCAGGGTCATTCAGATTCAATATCATTTTTGATGCGGGTATCTCTGTTGCATTATCGCTCACAATAATTGTTCTCCATGGTGTATTGCACGGAGCATGCAGGTATGCTTTGTTTCCATACGCATCGGGTACCAGGCTGCTGGTTAAATGAAACGTTTTCCTGTCTACATGCAGTTGCATCGCAGGATAATTCACCAATGCCGCTTCATGAATATTGATATACAAGCCATCGGATGATTTCATCATCAATGGTGTTTGTACAGCCTGTGCATCGGGCGCAATGCGTACTGCGATGGAAGTACTTTTCGCTACCATATCACGGTTATCAACCTGGCTCAGCAGTGAAGTGGTGTATTTATATTCATTCGAATCAAAATCACCCGGGATCCAGAAAGTCTTGTGATCACCGGTCAGATTGAAATGTGTTAACTCATCAGCAATAATAAAATATTTCAGATCCGGTTGCAATGGGAACGAATAGCGGAAGCCGATACCATCTTCGAACACACGGAAAATAATATCGAGCAGATAATGCGTGGCTGCTTTTTGTTTTAAGTGTACCGTTATCTGCTGGTAATGGTTGCGGATATTTTTTACTTCACCCCAAACCGGCTGCCATGTTTCATCAACAGATCTTGTTTCGGTAGATGTGACTTCGAATCCTGTATGCATATCAACACCATCCGTTAAAGTAAAACCAAGCTCAGATGGCGCCACGATCTTTTTATCCTTATAGGTTACGCTGTAAAAAAGTGTACCGCCGTTATCAATGGTGAGATCGAGTTTTATATTTTTCATACTCAGGCTCGATACCTGCGCGTTCTGCGCCATGGTTTCATGTAAAGAAACAACCATCGCAAGGATGGCCAGGGCTTTTTTCAGCATACGTTAGTGTTTGGGGTTGTGTGTGTGTTAATGTGTTAAATATACACAAAATGCAGAAACACTAATAGCGTAGTTATAGAAAACCTTATTTCGCCTTGTGAAATCCATGCCATGAAAATCATAACTGAAATCGGTTTGTGCCCTCCGTGGTTAACAGGCAGCGTGAATTTAACCGCAGAGGGTACGAAGTTTTATACAGAGGCATGCAGAGTTTTATGAAATTTGTTTTTAGTTACTTTGCATCCTCATGGGACAAAAAAAACTTATCCGTTTCGAAGCCATCAAGCATTTTTCCAATGTGCTGGAATACCCGCAGGGTATGAAAGGTAAATGGAATAGTTTTTTTAAGAACGATTCACCCATTACACTTGAGCTTGCCTGCGGTAAAGGCGAATATGCAGTGGAATTGGGAAAGATGTATGCAAACAGGAATTTCATCGGCATAGACATCAAAGGAAACCGCATCTGGCGCGGCGCGAAAACAGCGCTGGATGAGGGTTTGGCCAATGTAGCTTTTATCCGTTCGCATATTGATAAGGTAACCGATTATTTTACAAAGGATGAAGTGTCTGAAATATGGATCACTTTTCCCGATCCGCAATTGCGTGGATCGCGTGCGAAGAAACGGTTAACGCATCCAAAATTTCTCCGGCTGTATCAGCAGATATTAAAAGAAAATGGTTTGGTACATTTAAAAACAGACAGTCCCGACCTGTATCAATTCACACTAACTGTGATCAATTTATTTGACCTTGCATTAGTAGAAAATACAGACCAGGTGTACGCGGAGGAGGTCATCAAACCGGAGCTGCAGATAAAAACGCATTATGAGAAACTGGATATTGCACAAAGCAACCGTATCCATTATCTCTGTTTTAAAATAAACAAAGAACTGCCTCCGGAAAAAGATGCAGCGCTAAAACAATTATACAGTGAGCCAGGCATTGATTGAAGGAATTGATTTTTATTATGATGAGCATGGCTACATGGTGCTCACAGAAAAATATCATTTGCAAAAAGGGCATTGCTGCGGGCTTGGGTGCAGGCATTGCCCTTACCAATACGAATCGGTGCCTGAACCCAGGCGCAGCGAATTACTGAAACAACAATCGAAATAAATTGCATGAAATGGCAGTGAAAAAATCTTCGGAAAAACTAAAGTCAATATTACCCAGCGGGAAAAAAGACAGCTCTTTTTTTGAGCAGGTGCATGATGTAGCAAGACAAATTCCCCGCGGCCGCGTTACTTCTTATGGCGCCATTGCCGCTTACTTAGGAACCAAAATGAGTGCCCGCATGGTTGGCTGGGCAATGAACAGTTCTTTTCATGCAAAACCTTCTGTGCCTGCACACCGAGTGGTTAACCGTAATGGCATGTTATCCGGAAAAATGCATTTCGCTACACCTACGCGAATGGAAGAATTGCTAAAGAAAGAAAAAATAAAAGTGGTTGATGATACGGTTGTTGATTTTGAAAAAAAGTTTTGGGATCCGGCGGTGGAACTCTCGTTAGAGTAGGCCAAGAAAGTTAAACTGGTTAAATAGGGTTAAAATAGTCATTTAACTATTTTAACCCTATTTAACCAGTTTAACCATTAACGATAATAAGGGCTAATCATCCAATACACCACCGGCCCCGTAACCGCAACATAGAACCATAACGGCCATGTTATCCGCGCGATCTTTTTATGCAGAACATATTCGCCTGTTAATCCGCGGTAAGCAGTAAATAAAATAAACGGCAAAATAATTGCCGCCAAAATAATATGCGTTCCTAGTATAAAAAAATAAACAAGCCGCATATTTCCTACCTGTAATTTTTCTGCATCGGAAACGATACCGTCATGATTCGCATCGCCAAACTTTGATTCACCTGCTAAAAGATGGTGTGTGATATACGAAACAAGAAAAACAATGGATAGCACTAAGGCCGCGAGCATGATTTTTTTATGCAGGATATATTTTTGATTCTTTACTGCGATTAACGCTGCCACCAATAAGACCGCGATCGTTGAATTAACGAATGCATTGATGGTTGCAAAAATGTGCACATTAAATCCGGGGTTTACATCCAGTTTAAAACTGCTGAGTAATGCAATGGCAGTAAATATGATGACAGAAACGATTCCGATCCATCCTTTTGCTTTTTTATCATTCTTTTGTAGTGATGCTTCTAACATATTGGTTTATTCGTTTATTGGTTTATTCGTTTATTGGTTTACTGATTTACTGATCGATTAGTTTATTGGCAGGCTGCTATTATGCATTGCTTCTTTAAGCGAAACACTAATAAACCAATAAACGAATAAACCAGTAAACCGATAAACAAAGCCTATCCGTTGATCTTTCTTCTGCCCTTCATATACAATACAAAAAAGATCACGAGTAATACAATGATCAGCCACAACCAGCTCAGGTTAAGGATCTCGCTGAACACTTCGCTTTTTTGTTTTTTATCTTTTTCCAGCATCAGCACCCCGATATCTCTTGCGAGTTTTGAAAGATCGGAAGAATCCAGCCCGTCATAATAACCACGAACGCGGTAGTCTTTATCTATCAGTGTAAAAAGGCTGGTATGAACAAAATCCGGGTTAACAGGTTCCTGGCTGAACTTATCAACTTTCAATTCTTCAAAAACAAATTTATAGATCGAATCTTTGTTGCCGGTGAGCATCCACCAGTTATCATGATTTACATGAAACTTATCAGCGTATGCTTTTAAGACCGGCGCGCTGTCGCGCTCGGGATCTATCGATAATGAAATAAACTGAACGATCGAAGTATCAATCTTATTCCTTGTATCACCTCCTGTAATGAATGATTGCTGCAGTTTAGCCATATTGGCTGTGGTCTTGGGGCAAATGCTTCCGCAACGTGTAAAGAAAAGATCGATCACCATGATCTTTCCCGGCTTATCATACAGGCTTACCGTATCTCCCAACTGATTTTGTAAATGGATGTTTGCTGTTTTGTGCCAGATACTGTCGGTGATCATTTTGCCTTTGTCTACATGTGTTACCACAGTATCCAGTAAATACCTGCGCGGCATATCAACAGCATTATCGCTTTCGTATTTTAAAATCAGGTAACATACAACGGGAAGCAACAATGCTATTGCCAGGCCCGCCATCGATTTCTTGTTCATAAGAGGTATCTATAAAAAAACCATCCCGCCATGGCGGGATGGTTTAATAATATTGAGAAGATTATCAAACTATTCTTATTCCGCCACTTTTTTCTCTTCCGCCTTTTTTTCTTCAGGCTTTGCTTCTTCTTTTTTCTCTTCGCTTTTCCCTTCTTCTTTTTTCGGAGCCTGGATTGTGCTTTGTTCTTTAAAATGCGGATCGTACGTATTTCTTAAATGCCTGAATGAATTTCCATCATATAAGAACGCAACAATGAACCATACAAACAACGACAGCGGAACCACGATGGTCATGATCAGGTTTTTGATCTCATGTTTCAGGTGCATAAAATAGGCAACAATGTAAAATGCTTTCGCCATCATTAAAATCACGATCGCGCCTTTTACTGCTATGCGCAGGTTACTGATCAGCGGCATACCCATCATCCAGAAACCAAGGGCAAGTTCTACCGCCGTTAACACAGATAAGATGATCGTTACTTTGATGATCTCTTTTACGCCGCCGCCAACATGTTCTTCGTGTTCTGCTGTATGTTCCATAAAATATCTTTCTTAATGAATTGACTAAATGTTAGATCAAATAAAAACAGGTGAATACAAATACCCATACAAGATCTACAAAGTGCCAGTACAATCCTGCTTTTTCGATCATGAGATAATGCCCGCGTTTTTCAAACTTATCCGTCAGTGTCATGATCAGCATAATGATATTAATGATCACTCCCGAGAATACGTGAAACCCGTGGAAACCCGTTATCGTAAAAAAGTAATTGGTAAAATTTGTTGATGATGCAGTTCCATCATGATTATTAAATGGGTTATGCCCCCACCATGCGCCTTCATTATGTAAATGGTTCCACTCCCAGGCCTGGCAGCTTAAGAAAGCGAGGCCACCAAGAATAGTCAGTGCAAGGTTGATCGCCACTTTTCTTTTATCCATGTTATGCCCTGCATGTACCGCCAGCACCATTGTTACAGAACTGATGATCAGGATAAATGTCATGATACTCACAAACACCAACGGCGCATTCGCATTTTCGCCTGCAAAAGGGTAACTTCTGAAAACTTCATTTGGATTGGGCCATCCATTGGTAGAAAAACGGATGGTGCCATAAGAGATCAGGAACGCACCAAAAGTAAAGGCATCGCTCATCAAAAAATACCACATCATCAATTTGCCGTATTCTACGTTGAACGGGCTCTTTCCGCCGCTCCACAATTTCGTTGGTGTAACTGTTGTTGTTGACATGATTTAATCTAAAATTTCGTTACAAAAATATTGGCTGCCGTTCAAAAAAGGCGAATAAACTTCAACTTTTTCTTCCATTAACCTATCCAGTTGCAAAAGATGAATAAATAGATCCAGAGTGCATCTACAAAATGCCAGTAAGTGCCCACTAATTCTATTGGTAAACTGCTGTAATTTTTTACTTTAACCGCATATGCCCTTAAAAAAATAACGAGCAAAGCGATCACACCTCCCAACACGTGCAGCATATGTAAACCCGTTATCACAAACAGGAAAGACGCTGCTGAATTGCTTTTCGGGCCGGTTAACGCAATGTTCCTGCTCTCCAGGTCGCGAAAACCCAGCCATTGCATGGTAATAAAAGCAACACCGAGCAAAGCAGTAACCGTGATCAACACACGGTATCTTTCTATCTCTCTCGCCTTGAATGCTTTTGTTGCCAGATGAATGGTTACACTACTCATTAAAATAGTAAACGTAGAGTACCAGAATATTTTTGGCAGGTCAAACTCAAGCCAGCTGCTTTGATTCTTCTTTACAATATATGCGCTGGTCAATGCAGCGAACATCATCACAATACTACCCATCGCCACCCAAAGCGTAAACTTATGCGGGTGGATCTTCTGGGGTTCTTTCGTTTGCACAGCGATCATTTTTAATTAATAATTAGTAATTAAGAATTAATAATTTTTTGTTTGTCGGCTTTTGTTCGTTATTCAACTTCGTTGTGTCACTCACTTCAACTTCCTGTTCTCTTGTTATCAGTTTTTTTGTTTTCCAATTACTAACTATTAATTACTAATTAGCTGATCTTGTCTGCCAACAACGCCAACAACACTATCGGCAAATAAATATAACTGCTGAACATCACTCTTCTCGCTGCTTTCGCATTCATCTCATTGTACAGCCGTATGCTTTGTATTACCATAAACAAATTACTCGCGATCAAGATCCACATGCTCACCTGTCCTGTCATGCCAAAATAATAAGGCAGTATGCCAACCGGTATCATCAGTACCGAGTACATAATTCCCTGTACTGCGGTAAACCTTGTTGGGCCTTTATCTGATGGCAATAGTTTAAAGCCCGCTTTACTGTAATCTCCATGTGCAACCCAGGCAATGGCCCAGAAATGCGGGAACTGCCAGAGAAACTGTATTGCAAATAAGATCCATCCGCCGGCATTTGAAAACTCTTTTCCATTTGTCACCACGGTTCCGAATGGATTGATCATATTCGTTGCCGCTACCCATCCTATAAAACAAGGCAATGCGCCCGGAAATGCACCTACCAATACTGCGATTGAACTTACTTTTTTTAACGGCGTATAAATAAACGCGTATAAAAAAAGGCTTAGCGCCGATAACAAAGATGCATTCCAGTTAAAACTATTATCATCTCCCTTAAAGAACCAGCCCATCATGAACACACCCAACACACCGGTAATAAATGCAAATGTGTAAGCTTCCTGCTGACTCATTCTTCCCGAAGCAACCGGGCGTTTCGCGGTGCGCTTCATCATGGCATCGGTATCTTTTTCTACTGCCTGGTTTATGGCATTGGCGCTTCCTGTTACCAGCATACCGGCAATAAAAAGTATCAGTATCATCAACCAGTCGTACCGTACAATATTCGGTGCCAGTAAATAACAGATCACACAGGAAAACACAACGGTAAAACTCAAGGTGAACTTGATCAACTGAAAATAATCCTTCACTTTCGAAGCAAGTGAAAAAGATGTAGAACCAGATGTGTTAACCGTACTTGTCATTTTAGTTCCCTCAATCTTAACCTACACAATTCAATATCAGATCCGCGATTAAAAACAATGC
>Ga0206895_1029_pt1 | contig 40651 bp, 32 predicted proteins | sample Alteio_BWOrgHeat_51_FD_152967 | JGI IMG/M metagenome (GOLD analysis project Ga0206895, IMG submission 152967) | Enriched cells from forest soil in Barre Woods Harvard Forest LTER site, Petersham, Massachusetts, United States -... | ecosystem: Environmental > Terrestrial > Soil > Temperate forest >...
GGCCAACATTTATTAATCAAAAAAATAAATCAATACACTCTTTTAATTACTCACATACCCAAACAATCCCTTCGTTTCACCCGCAGGGCCCGCGGTAAAAAATAAGAAATTTGGATTCACAGCCGCAGCGGCAGAAGGCGCAAAACTTAATGCCCAAAGTCCGTCAATGGTAAGCGTTGCTCCATTGCTTTGCAGTACCCCCATATAATTTCCCGATGCATCATAGGCATTGATATGGCCATCTCCCAAATTGCCCACGAGTATGATTCCTGTTGTTCCGCCTATCCATCCATCAGGCGCCTGTGTAATTCCCCATGGTGCATTGAGCGCACCGCCGGTTACCAAACGTTTTACCAGCGTGCCGGTTGTGCTGAACACATCTACATAACCAAGCCCCGGAGCTTTCATTTCCGTATGTGTAACCGGATCGGGCTGCGCATACGTAACATATAAAAAGCCGCCGATGTTCTGAATATTAAATGGCGAATAACCTTCCGCAATAGACGGATCGCTGAAGCTGATCGGTTGCAGCGCCATATTTCTATCGAACACATCTATTCTATGCGAATTAAAATCCGCCGCATATAACAGGGTATCTGTTGTAACACCCATAGCCAGTCCGGTGTAAACGGCGGTTCCATTCCTGTCTACCATGGTAACTGCTGCGCCACCGCTGTTCCAGCCGGAGATCACGCCATCGATACCCGCAAAAATAAATTTAGCAGGGTTGCCGTTTGATAATTTAAAACCTGTGCTGCTGTTAAATACCTGCCCGGTTGGTAACCCGCCGGTTGGGCCATTGTGCGATGGAATGGTAACAGGGGCAAGCACCTGTGCGCCGGCAGCGCTGTAGATAAGCGATGTGTGGTCGCCGAGAGAAGAGATCCATGCAGTACCGGTAGGGCTGAATGCGAGCCCCCATCCATTAAGCAAATGCGGATCGTTTCTTTGCGCAGAAACAGATGCATCAGTTGAAACAAGATTCACAACCGTAAAACTCTGGTGGTTGGTTTGATAATCGGGTGCCGTGTAACTTTTTTTGCAGCTGCTGAAACAGGTAAGGGCAAACAATGCGATAGCTGCTGCAATGACCGTTGCAGGTTTGCCGGTAAGGTTTTTCATAAAAGTTTTTTTAAATAAAAACGGGTAACAGAAATAATAAGCGGCGGCTATCGGGGCTGATAGCAACACTTAGTATGTTTTGCGTATCGGTATGCCTGCAAACTTCATACCTCTGGCAAAAAAAAAGTATTAACATTTTTTATAAAACCGCAGGCAACCTTTCGGAAAAAATTACGTTTTCCGGGCTTTATTTTTATGTATGAAAAAAATGTGGATGTGGTTTATCAAGTGTGTAAGATCGTACACACAGCAATGGGATTATGCATATAAAAATCGGATCGGAACATAACTCCTGCAAAGAAATGATCATGGAATATTACTGTAAACGATCCAGCCTTGTGCAACCGTTTTGGCATAAAAATCTGAAACGCCGTTTACCGCCGCCGGGTAAATTCTGGCACCCGAACAATCGTATGCATAGTAGGCCAGGCCGCCGCTTCCCATCATCATATCAATCATGAAGGCGGGAGAATTATTATAGGTCGTGAGATAAATTGTACCCCTGTAATTGCCAAGGTATTTGCGGGTTGCTTTATCCTCATCCGCTTTTTTGATGATATCCTGCAACCAGGCCAGGTCGCTGCCACATTGCAACTGCGCCGTTTTCAATACATCAGCAGGAATTGCCTGGCTGTTGTCATCGGGTTTACTGCACGATAGTATCAACAGCAACATAGCGATATAGAAATGACGGGCTTTCATATTCGATGTTAAGTTAGAAATTGTTTTTAAAATTAAAAAGCGTTTGTGCTGTTGATCCTGCAACGAACTAAATAGACCCCTCTGCGCCAACTCTGCTTCTCTGCCGCTCTGCGGTGAAAAAAATCCCGATACAATTACCTGCCAGGTTTTTTAAACCCTTTTCACCGCTGAGAGCAGGAAGCGCTGAGGTTTTGCAGCGTATTGTTTTGAGGAGAACAATCCGGCCTGTTCACCGACCCACTCCAAAATCCTAACCCATTTTATCCTATATTGTTTCCCGCAAACCAATACGCACACTCATGAGAAAATACTTACTTGCCGCAACAGCCATTGCATTTGCTTATAATGCAGGAGCACAGGTTGCGCTTACCAAAAAAGATTACGAGAACGCCGAGCGTTTCCTCACTTACAATACCGAGCCATTGATCGATGGCGGTAATGTTCGCCCTAACTGGATGCCGAACGACCAGTTCTGGTATCTCGCATCCAATTCTAAAAAAAGCGATTTTATTTTAGTTGATCCCGTTAAGAGAACACGCAGCGCCGCATTCGATCAACAGAAATTAGCTGCGGCATTATCAACTGCCAGCGGTAATAAATATGATGGCGCAAAACTTCCTTTTCAATCCATCAGTTATTCTGCAGATGGCAGATCGGTTTCATTTACTGCCGATGGTAAAAAATGGAAATATGATCTGCAGTCATCTGTTATTTCGCCAGACACCGATCCTTCTACCGGTACAACTCCGCCAGCCGGCGGCGGGCGCGGTGGCCGCGGTGGCGGGCGTGGAGGTGGATTTGGCGGAGGCAATGAATTATTATCTCCCGATGGAAAACGCGCCATATATATTAAAGACTGGAACTTATGGGTGCGTGATGTTGCAACAGACAAACAAACACAACTCACTACCGATGGCGTCAAAGATTTCGGTTATGCAACGGATAATGCGGGATGGAAATCGAGCGACAGGCCGGTACTTCGCTGGTCGCCCGATTCAAAAAAGATCGCAACCTTTAAACAGGATCAGCGCAATGTGAGCGATATGTATCTTGTTACCACCAATGTTGGAAAACCAACTTTACGTACCTGGAAATATCCTTTGCCCGGCGATAAAGAAATTCCTATGATACAACGTGTGATCATTGATGTGGATGCTGCTAAAGTAATTAACCTGCAGGTTCCGGCCGATCCGCACAGGGCAACATTGGGGGATGATATTTCAAGCAGCGGAACACTGGATGATGTGGATTGGAACGACAATGCCTCGCAGCTTGCATTTGTATCTACTTCACGTGATCATAAACAGGAAAAATTCCGGATAGCCGATGCAGCAACAGGAACCGTTCGTGAAGTGTTTGAAGAAGTTTCTTCCACACAATACGAATCAGGAAGAGGCAATATTAACTGGAGATATTTAGCAAACACCAACGAGATCATCTGGTACTCTGAACGCGATAACTGGGGGCATTTATATTTATACGATGCCGCAACAGGCAAAGTGAAAAATCAAATTACCAAAGGCGATTGGGTAGTGAGCAGGCTGGTAAAAGTTGATGAAAAAAACAGGCTGCTATATTTCACCGCTTGCGGACGCGAGCCCGGCAATCCTTATTTTCAACATCTATATAAAATAGGATTTGATGGAAAAGGTTTGACACTATTAACTCCCGGAGATGGAAACCATACTGCTACATTTTCGCCATCAGGAAATTATATCGTTGATACCTATTCAAAACCCGATGTTCCGCCCATTACTGTGTTATGCGACCTCAACGGAAAACTAATTACAGAACTGGAAAGAACAGATGTATCAAGGCTCGCAGCTTCAGGATGGAAGCCGCCGATACCTGTTTCAGTAAAAGCGCATGATGGCAAGACAGATATTTACGGCCTGGTATTTACGCCAACGCATATGGTTGCCAATAAAAAATATCCTGTGATCGATTATATCTACCCGGGCCCGCAGGGTGGAAGCATTGGTGGCAACTGGTCGTTCTCTGCATCGAGAAACGATCACCAGGCATTATCGGAACTGGGTTTTATCGTGGTGGTGATCGAAGGAACCAGCAACCCGTTCCGTTCAAAGAGTTATCATGATATGAATTACGGAAATATGGCGGAGAATACATTGCCTGATCAGATCACTGCTATCAAACAGTTATCAGAGAGATACCCGATCGATACAACACGCGTAGGTATCTGGGGACATTCAGGCGGCGGTTTTGCAACGGCTGCAGCGATGTTCCGTTATCCTGATTTTTTCAAAGTAGGTATTTCAGAATCGGGGAACCATGATAACAGGAATTATGAAGACGATTGGGGCGAGCGTTATGATGGCCTCGCAGAAAATTCAAATTATGATGCACAGGCAAACGAGAACTATGCAAAAAATTTAAAAGGAAAACTGATGCTTGCACATGGATTGATGGATAATAATGTACCATCATCCAATACCATGCTCGTGGTGGATGCATTGATCAAAGCCAATAAAAGTTTTGATCTCGTAGTATTTCCAAACAGCCCGCATGGATATGGGGCTTTCGCGCCATACATGATGCGCCGCCGCTGGGATTATTTTGTGAAAAATCTCTTAGGCGCCGAACCACCCGAAAATTATGAATTAAGAGCACCACAAGGCGGCCCGCGCGGACAATAATGCTTATGTGATCTATGTCCTTCTATGAACCTATGTGTTTCAAAAAAATGTCTCTCTTACCGAGGGGCATTTTTTTTTGAAACTTATTACTGCAAACTCTCTTTGCGTACTCTGCGCGTATTCCTTCGCGCCCTCTGCGTTAAAAATCGCGGCCTTTAACCGCAGAGAGCTTAAAGCTTTACGCAGAGCACGCAAAGGACTAATAATAGTTTATTAAATATTTAATAGCCGCGAAGAAAAATACTACGTATTAATACGCTTGTTTAAATCAATGCATGTTTTCAACTTTGAATAATAAAGTATGGCGAAAACGATCAAACATATTCAACCAACAGATGGAACCATTATGAATAAGATATATTTTATACGCGGACAGAAAATAATGCTCGACCGCGACCTGGCGAAACTATACAATGTAGAAACAAAACAATTGAAGCGGCAGGTCAAAAGAAACCTTGAACGTTTCCCATCCGACTTTATGTTTGAACTTACTAAAGAAGAGTTTGAAAATTGGAGGAGCCAATTTGGCACCTCCAATTCCGGAGATATGATGGGATTGCGATATGCTCCTTACGCCTTTACAGAACAAGGCGTTGCCATGTTAGCTACTGTGCTGAACAGCGAGATCGCAATCCAGGTGCATATACAGATCATCCGCATATTTATAAAAATGCGCGAAATGATGCTGACGCATAAAGATATTTTATTGAAACTGGAACAGTTGGAAAGAAAGGCAGATAAGAACGATGCAGATATCCGGATTATTTTTAAATGCCTGAAAGAACTTGTCAATCCTCCTCCCGTTCCGCGCAGAAAGATCGGGTTCATACAGGATGAGTAATATACCTGTCAGACCCGGTCACTGCAAATCCCCTAAATGTCCCGCTATCTCAGGGACATTTTTTTTGCAATAAAACTTATTATCTGCAAGTTCTTCCTTTGCGCCCTCTGCGTTAAAAAATCCGCGTCCTATAACCGCGGAGGGCCGCAAAGTTTTACGCAGAGCACGCAAAGAAATCTTGAACTTACAAAAGAGTATTTGAGAATTGGAGGTCACAATTTGTGACCTCCAATTCTCAAATAAAAGAAACACGAACTAAAGCTGAAAACTTGAGGAACCAATTTGGCACCTCAAGCCAATCTTATTACTTCTTTTTTACGTAGATGGCATAGGTTTTTACGAAGAAATCAAAAGTTTGATAATGAAAAAAATTGCCATTTTTATTTTATCACTGCTGTTTTTTGCGCAACTGTCTCTACACGCACAGGATACAGCTTCGTATACAAGAATGTTCCGTTTTTATTATGATAATGATTTTATCAACGTAGTCGGAAAAGGAACCGATGATCAATATACCGGCGGTATGCGTGTTGACCTCTATTATACCAAACACCACGATTCGCGTTTTTTTATAGATCGTTCTATGCCCAAGGCAGGGCGGGAAGCAGTAAACACTTTTGGATGGAGCCTGTTACAGATTGCTTTTACACCCGATGATCTTACAAAAAAACAACCCGCAGTAAACGATTATCCTTACGCAGGAGCCATCTATTCTATCCATACACTTCATTCAGCAAATCCAATAAAAAAATACAGCCTGCAAACAGAAATGATAGCAGGCATCATGGGCCCGCTTTCTTTTGCAAAAGAAACACAGGAAGGGATCCATCACTGGATAAATTATATCCAACCACAGGGATGGGATGATCAAATGCCAACAGATCTTTTACTGAACATCAATCTCACCGCAGAAAAAATGCTCTGGAACCCGCATAAATGGCTGGAGCTGGAAGCAGGTGGCGAATTACTTGCCGGTACTATGACGGATGGTGCAGATATCTACACACAGTTCCGTTTTGGAAAAATGGTTCCTTACTTCAATGGTTATATTTCACAGTTTGGTTCGCCACGGGTAAACAGGCCGCATCGTTTTCAATTATATGTAACGGCTAAACCCGGTTTATCATGGACGGGTTATTATGCTTTATTAGATGGCGGAGTATTTAATGGGCGGTCTGCTTATTATAAAGGAACAGAAAGCTCAGCACAGCCTTACAGAACAGATAAGAACATCCACCCTTTTTTTGATGGCGGCCTCGTTATAAGTTTTGGAAAGATGAGTTGGTCTATCACGCAAAAAATAATGCCGCCATTATTGCTGGGATTTGAACCGCATGCGGTGGGTAATATTTCTTTTACAGTTGGATGGTAAACAATGCTACGGTTGTTTCTCCACATAATACAATACGCCATTCATATCATCCGTAATAAAAAAAGAATGGCCATCATTCATCATCACATCACAGGGGCGGCCCATGCGGTTCCCGGGTTTGGGGCCGGTTAAGAAACCATCAACGATAGTTGTATATTTTCCGCGCCCGGTAATTTTCACCACAGCATTTCCTTTTTGCAGCGATACATCTGTTGATCCATGCAGCGCAATCAAAAAACTATTTTTTAATAACGGGTCATCGAATCCCTTAAAATAATCAAAGCCCAGTGGGGCGGAGTGCGCTTTAAATCCGCAGTAAGCAAGCGATGGTGCGGAAGGGATGTTGTGTCCCTGTTGCCTGGCTGAATCCTGCAGTTGTTTGTTTGCGTACACTTTATTTTGATACTGGTAATAATATGGCCAGCCATAAAATTTATTTTTGCGGATATGGTTGAACATATCTTCCGGCATCTCATTACCTAACTCATCGCGTTCCATACAGGTAGCCCACAATTCATTGCCGATCCATTTAATGCCGACACTGTTTCGCAAACCGCCTGCAAATATTTGTTGATTTTCACCTTCGGGATCCATCTCCCAGATAGAGGCGCGTATATTTTCTTTTTCAACACAGGTATTGCAACTGCTGCCGATGCTCACGTATAATTTGTTGCGATGAAAAGCAAGGCTGCGCGTTAAATGCCAGCCGCCATATTTATATGATAAACCGTAAGATGGAAAACTTGCGATCAGTGTTGGTTTCCCCGAAGGAGCATTATCTCCTGCATGATATTCGTAGCGTGTTATTTTTTCCGTTTCAGGTATGTAGATATAATCCTTTCCGTCTTTGTTATAAAACGCTACCTGTGTTACATTGTGCAGATCCTCTAAATAAGTATGGATCTTTCTGAAAGATCTTGTCTTTGCATCCCAGTCATCGAAAATATAAATTTTAGAACTGTTGTTATCAGTAAGGTCATACATATCGGTAGCAAATAATCTTCCATCCGGGCTGCGTGTCAGGAAACGTAAACGTTTTAATCCTTCATACGCCACATGAATATGATAGCCTTCCGGAACATTGAGATAAAAGCTGAGCCCTTTTTTCAAGGTGATCTTTTCACTTACAAACCTGGTAACGGCAGCAGATTTCTTTTTTTGTAAATGATCTGTAAAACAGAACGAACCCATTATAAAAATGAGCAGCAGGATTGTTTTTATCGTTGCATGAAAATGCTTCATAAAGGTTTTCAAAAAAGCCCCGCAATCGCGGGGCCCTTTGGTTTTTTCACTTACTTTTTCTTTTCCCGGTGTAACCCGGATCAGACTATGGTTTTCTCTTATAGATTTCCATATAGTAAATGAGGAAACGTATACCATAATCAGTACTAAAACTATGCCACCACTATTAGCACTCTATTGCATGCGTTTTCTTTTTGATGTGAAGAAAATTCTACAGATTTTGGTTTAACACACCACAAAGATTTACAGAGATCTGCGGAACAGAAATTTCAATTTTGTTGTTCCTGTTAAAACTATTTTAATTATATCTTATGAAACAGATCTCTGCTGCATTGCTTGCTGCTGTGTTATTTATGGCCGGTTGCCAGGATGCGAATAAAAAAGCAAAAGAAGAAAATACCACACCTGCCGATACAGTGGCTACCAAAGCAGATACTGTAAATCTGCCTGAACCCTTCGCCACGCAATCCGTAAAAAATTACAGCAAAGTGATCGGATGGCCGGCCGGCAAAACGCCAACTGCACCTGATGGATTTATGGTAAGCAGGTTCGCAGATAGCCTCGACCACCCACGCTGGATCTATGTGGCTGATAACGGCGATGTATTCGTTTCCGAAGCAAGTACACCACATGGCATTCTCGATAAATTAACCGAGAAAGATAAGAGCCCGAACAATATCATTCTTTTGCGCGATGCAAATAATGACGGCATACCCGAAACAAGAACAGTTTTTCTGCAAGGCCTCAACCTGCCGTTTGGAATGCTCATCATCGGGGATAAATTTTATGTGGCCAACACAGACGGCATTATGGAATACCCATATAAAGCGGGGCAGACATCTATCACAGATAAAGGCAAAAAGATCATTTCTCTCCCCGCAGGGCCAAGGCACTGGACCAGGAACATCATTACCAATGCTGCGAAAAATAAAATTTATATCGCAATCGGATCTTCAACCAATGTAGCTGAAAATGGTATTGAAAAAGAAACGCGCCGCGCCAATATTCTTGAAATAAACCCTGACGGAAGCGGTGAAAAAGTATATGCAAGCGGCCTGCGCAATCCCGTTGGCATGGATTGGGCGCCAGGTACCAATACACTCTGGACAGCAGTAAACGAAAGAGATGAATTGGGCGATAATTTAGTTCCCGATTATTTAACAAGTGTTAAAGAAGGTGGCTTTTATGGGTGGCCGTATGCTTATTTCGGACAACATGAAGATCCCCGGATGAAAGAAAAAAACCGTCCGGATCTTGTTCAGCAGGCGATCGTGCCAGATGTTTCATTGGGCAATCATACGGCTTCACTCGGGTTGGCTTTTTATACCGGAAATGGATTGGGCGCAAATTACCAGGGCGGCGCTTTTATAGGCCAGCACGGATCATGGAACCGTTCCGTACTCAGCGGTTATGAAGTAGCGTATGTTCCTTTTAAAAATGGAAAACCGTCAGGCAAGCCGCAGGATTTTCTTACCGGTTTTATTTCTGATGCATCAAAGAGTGAAGTGTTCGGAAGGCCTGTTGGTGTGGCAGTTGCAAAAGACGGCTCACTGCTTGTTGCTGATGATGGTTCCAATATTATCTGGCGCGTGAGCAAAAAATAACTTGTTCAGAAATGTAGAACGGCATACAATTGGCAGTATCTATTATACAACTTCATGTGAGAAGGGGTGGAAATTCTTCCTGAGAAATAAACCCTTAGTGATCTGATCCGGGTAATACCGGCGTAGAAAGGAACACATGATAACGGGGCTCCGGTGTTAAACCGGAGCTTTTATTTTTTACGGCTTATCAAAAATATGTTGTTGTTATTTGGCAGTGAATGGACGGTGAGAGGCCGTTAATGAATAAACAATAATGATCTTACTGCAGTGATATCGTCATATGATCACCCCAAACAATTGGTGCAGCGGCATTTGCAGGATCGGTGTTCCATAAACATTCGCGAACCGTCATTTTTTTTGTATCTGTATTGATGGTTACGAGTTGAAAGGATAATTTGGTTTCATCAACAGCGGAATATTTTCCTTTCATCGGCGAATCGGAACGGAAGCAGGGAAGCGCGATATCATTATCCGGCCCTTTATAAATATAAAATTCCTTATAGTTGCTGTGCCCGTGAAAAAATGCTTTGATATTGGGATGCGCTTTTAAAAAAACAACAAACCCTTTTTGTTCCATCACGGTTCCCTGTGTATTGCCGTCTTTAAATTGTTCTGTTAACAGGTTTTCAAATTTATCGGCGCCATTGATATCGTGTTGCCCGTTTGGATTGGTAAAATGTTTACTGTCCGCTTCAGGCGGATCATGCATAAACAACATCACCGGCGTTGAGGAAGGAATATTTTTCAGGTCGTTCGCTAACCATACACGGTTGGCTGAATCGGCCCAGATGGTCAGAAAAACAAAATGGATACCGCCGATGTTTTTTGAATAATTGATCTTATCCGTTGCATAGTTATAAGTGTCTTTTGTTTTTGCAACGGAAGGATGCAGCATTAAATTATAGATGCCCGCCATCGATGTTGCATCTGTCGGCGGAACCATCGGCCTGTAAAAACCAATTGCATCCGATGCATCGTGGTTGCCTGGTACCAATAAAAGTTCAGCCGGTTTTCCTTCTTTGTTTTGAATAGTGAGCTTGTGCCCGTAATCTTCTGTGAATTGCTTCCAGGAAACTGCGGCGGCCTGGTAACCGTTTTCTTCACGGTTGGCGATATCACCCGTTTCTGCAACATAACCGATCGCGCTTATTTTTTTTCCTGCGCCGATGCCCGCATCATTGGGAAGCTGTAATCCCGGCAAAGTATTGATCTGGCTGATCATTGCTTCATTTACAATCTGCGAATCCACACTGTCCATACCCCTGAATGTTTTTCTCGTAATGCCATAATGCACATCAGAAATAAAAACAAAATGAAGAAGATGAGAAGTATCGGCATAAAATGCAGACGCATCATCGCCAACAAAAATCAAAAAAAGAAAAGCAAAAAATATTTTTCTTATTATGTATCTCATACAATTATTTATTACCCCAGACTTCTAACTCCAGACTCCAGACTTTTCTCAACCCTGTATCCACTTTGCAATCCCGAACGCACAACCCGCAGCCAGCGCACCGATAAAAGCAACTTTCAAAGCGCCTTTCCAGGGAGAGGTTCCGGTGAGTTTACTTTTAAAATAACCGAATACCAATAAACAAAGCAATGTGCCGATTGCAGAGATACGTAAACCGCTGATCCCGTCTTTCACAAAAAAGTACGGGCTCAGTGGGATCAATCCGCCAACAATATAAGACATGCCGATATTAAATGCACTCTTCCTTGCTCTTTTAGGATCAGGGCATTCCAATCCCAATTCATACTTCATCATAAAATCTGCCCAGCGGTCTTTGTCTTTGATCAGTTCCTGCATAGCCTGTTCGCCTACTGAAGCGCTCAGCCCTAATCCCCTGAAAAATTCGCGTACTTCTTCTTTTTCAACTTCGGGTAAATGTTCTATTTCGTAATACTCTCTTTTCAATTCGCTGTTATAATGATCCAGTTCGGTCTTTCCGGCAAGATAACCCCCTAAACCCATGGCAATAGAACCGGCGGCTATTTCGGCAATGCCTGCGATCACGATCAGATTTACATCTTTCACCGCCCCACTCAAACCTGCAGCCAGCGCAAAGGGAACGGTTAATCCATCAGACATGCCGATCACTACATCTTTTAATATTTCGGTGCTTTTCAGATGCTGCTCAGAATGTGCATGTAGATGATGTGCTTCCATGAAAATATTTTACCTAAGATAATAAAGGATTTACGGGTGGAAGCATCAAAGTTTTTATCAAAGCGGAAACGCAGGCATGCATGGGTTATGCAGCATTCCGCGTAATCTGTCCGGACGCTGCGTGTCCGCGATTAAAAAACGTTTGTTAACACGCAGGTAACCTTCCCGTAACAATTCCGTAACATACCAAAAGCAACTTTGCAGCGAAACCAAAACAAAGACCATGTTTAAAAAAATGCTTGCAGTGGCGCAGTTTGTCGCTATCCTTCTTGTATCTGCAACCACATTCGCCCAGGAAACTACTGCTACACTCAGTGGTTATGTTAAAGATGCCAAAGGTGCATTTGTAAGTGGTGCAACAATAAGTGTGAAACATGTGCCAACGGGTTTTACGGCAACGGCACAAACTAACAGCAAAGGAATCTTTGTAATGCCCAACCTGAGAGCGGGCGGCCCATATACCGTTAAGATATCTTTTGTTGGATATAAAGATGAAATGTTCAATGATGTAAACCTTGGGCTCGGCGCTAATCCTGAAGTAACCGTTGCATTAACGCCTACTGCAACCGTACTTACTGAAGTAACCGTTTCTGCTGCAGGAAGAAAACAAATAGTTGGCGCTACTACGATCGGTGCAAGACAAATGTCTGTATTGCCCACACTGGGCAGAAGTTTGTCTGATTTTACACGCCTTACACCACAATCAAATAACAACTCATTTGCAGGATCCAATTTCCGTTACAATAACCTTACGATCGATGGCGCTGTTAACAATGATGCGATCGGTTTCAGTAATTCATTCGGTGGTGTGAGCGGTGGCGGACAAAGCGGTGCTGCCGGATCAGGTACACGTACCAATCCTTACAGCCTTGATGTAATTCAGGAAGTACAGGTTCAGCTTGCACCATTTGATGTTAAGCAGGGAAACTTTACCGGTGGCAGTGTGAATGCTGTTACAAAAAGCGGTACGAATGATTTTCACGGATCGGTATATGGTTATGGAAGAAGCCAGGCAATGGTTGGTAAAAGTGTTGATGGATTGAAAACACCTATCGGACCTGATTTTCATGATTACCAATATGGCGCAACATTAAGCGGGCCGATCGCTCATGACAAAGCTTTCTTTATTGTGAACTTTGAACAGACACGCCACCAGGAACCTACCTTTTACAATGCAGGCGATCCGGGTGCAGCGGTTACGGTTGCTGATGCCACAACTATTTACAACCAGTTGAAAACAAAATACAATTACGACGCAGGCGCTTACCTCGGGCAGTATAAAGTTTTTACCAACAGCGATAAAATATTTGCACGTCTAGATTTTAATCTTGATCCGAAAAATACACTCAGCGTTCGTGCTATCTATACAAAGGGATGGGGCAATAACCTTGAGCGCACATCGACCAATTTCCAGTTTGGGTCAACTGACTTTACTCAATATACTACCAACGTAAACCTTACGGCAGAACTGAAGAGCAAGATCTCCAACAATGTAAGCAACCAGTTCAATGTGAGTTATATCAATGTTCATGAGTACAGGGATTTTCCGGGTACATTATCTCCGTTCATGGATATCGGCGGCGGTGCAATATGGTTAGGTACCTGGAGGGAAGCATCTATCTATAACATGAAACAAAAGACCATTGAGATCAGCGATAACCTTACCATTAACAGCGGCATCAATAAATTCACGATCGGGACGCATAATGAATTTTATGACCTCACCTATGGTTTCATCAACTCATGGAACGGGCGTTGGGAATATTCAAACCTTACAAATTTTCTTGCTGATAAACCAAGCCGTATCCGCGGCGCTTATACAACAGATCCGAAATTGCCTAACGACAGAAATGCTATCTATAACAATCCGCCAAGCCCTTACAGTGTAGGCCTGATGAGCGTATACGGACAGGATGAAATTTCTGCCAGCACCAATTTCAAGATCACTCCGGGCATACGTATCGACTATTCCAAATTAGGTAATCCGATACCTGTTGATGCGGGTTTTGCAACATCAGTAAGCAATACCACAACACCTACTTATACCAATACGCCTTTCAGCCAATTGAACAACCAGTGGCTTGGTAAAGCAACATTTTCACCAAGGCTCGGATTTAGCTGGGATGTGAATTCAAATCAATCATTGATCATCCGCGGCGGGCTCGGTATGTTTATCGGAAGGATGCCGTTTGCATGGTTGGGTTATGCTGAAACATTAAGTGGTGGTTATTATAATAACATCGATTTCAAACCTGCTGCAAGCAATACAGTTGGCGGTAATGTTTCAATTCCTTTGGCGATCAATCCGTTGTTCCTGAAAGATACCATCAATGCACACGCACTCCCCAGTGCAAATGCTGCAAATACAAGGGAAGTAGATGTGATCGATAATAATTTCAAACTTCCACGCATATTACGTACCGATGTTGCGGCTGATTTAAAATTCGGCAAAGGATATAAACTGACATTAGATGTTTTATATACAAAGACATTATATGATGTTCAGTTCCAGCAGATCAATATCAAGGATCAGGTTGAATATTATACTTCCGGCCCTACACTTTCGCCGGTGTATGTTGGCGGAAAACTCAATAGCCAGTATTCAAACGTGTACATGCTTACAAATACAACACAAGGATACCGCTACAACCTTACTGCACAGTTGAACAAAACAACGAATAATATTAAAATGGGAACGCATGCATTCAATCTTAACTGGAGCGCTGCGTATACTTATGGCGTGAGTAAAGACCTGAGCAATGGTATCCGTAATTCATTCCAATCGAATTTTGAATTGAACCCTGCGATCGTTGCAAACAGCCCGCAGTTAGCGTATTCAAACTTTGACCTTCGCCACCGCATCGTTGGTACATTAGGCGGAACACTTGTGTGGAACGGAATGCAGGCAACAACACTTACTTTCTTTTATTCAGGACAATCAGGAAGCCCTTACAGTGTAGTATATAATTCAGGCGGCGCGCCGTTTGGTAATGCAGCAAATACAAACCTGCCTTATATTCCGAAAGATCAGAATGATATCCGTTTGGTTGATAACGGAACATATACAGCAGCACAGCAATGGACCGATCTGGATAATTTTATCAAAGGAGATAAATACCTCAGCACACGCAGGGGACAATATGCAGAAAGAAATGCACTGCGCACACCATGGAACCATGAACTGGATCTGAAACTGATGCATGAATTCAAACTCAGCAAAACAAATAAAATGCAGAGCCTGCAGATCAGCCTGGATATCTTTAACGTGATGAACCTGATCAACAACGATTGGGGACATATTTACTTTGTTACCAACGTAAATGACTATACTGTTAACATGCTCACATTTGCGCCTTCAACTGTTGGTGGCGTAACAACTGCAATCGGTAAACCAAGTTCAGGTTATTTACCAACATTTACTTTTAATAAACCAACCGGTTTGAATGGACATTATTACACAGTAGATCCACTCAATTCACGCTGGCAGGGCCAGTTTGGTATAAAATATAATTTCTGATGATTGCGGGGGCATTCTCGGAAATCAATAAAAAAAGGTTCGCAATATTGCGAACCTTTTTTTATTACGAGTGAGTGGTGAGTGGTGAATAGTGAATGGTCAATAGTCAATAGTCAATAGTGATGCATGCCCACTCACTACTGCCTATTGACCATTCACCAATTATGCATCTGCTCCTTCACCATCCTCTCCGGTTCTTTAAGCGGATGTTCTTTCCATTTAGGGTCATAGCTCACAAACCAGCTCAGCCATAAAACCCTCGACAAACGCATGATCAATGGTTGTGCAATAAGTAATAGGGTAAAAGAAATTCCCATCCAGTAAAAGATCCGGTCATCGTTTATAGAAAAAGTTACACCGATCAAAACTTTCCATGCAACAAAACTGGCGGTTAAAAAAGCAATGCTCAGGGCATAGCTTACATAACCTGTTCCATAATAAAACCCAACTTCAATTTCTGTAGGCTGGCCGCAAACGGGGCAGTGTTCGTGCATTTGAACGCTGTTCTTTTTATACGCATTGTCTTTCACGAAAACTTTACCTTCCCGGCACCTGGGGCAACGGTTGGTAAGAACGCTTACAATGTAAAATCTTTTTTTGGCAGATGTTTCCGGCATCAAAGTGTGGTTGATTCATGCGAAGTTACTCTTTGGTTGGTAAGAAGGTTAAAAAAGTTAAAAAGGTTAAACTGGTTAAAAAAGTAAATAGACCTTTTTAACCAGTTTAACCTTTTTAACTTTCTTGACTATTTTAACCCTTCACGAAAGAACCTTTTCCATCTGCATACTCCTCGAACCCTTGATCAAAAAGCTCGTTCCTTCAAAAGCCTGTTGTACAAACCATTCTCTTGCTTCGGATGAATTTTTAAAAAAAATAAATCCGTGATCAACTTTTCCAAAATCGCCGCCAACCAATACAACTTTTTCCCAGGGATATTGTTTGATGAGTGCAATAATGTTTTTGTGTTCTTCAATACTTTCCTTACCAAGCTCCATCATGCCGCCCAGTATGAGTATTTTTTTATCTGCATGTAAATGCGCAAAATTTTCGATGGCTGCTTTCATGCTCGAAGGGTTTGCATTGTATGCATCGAGAATGATCGTATTGCTTCCCTGTTTGATCAACTGCGAACGGCTGTTTGATGGAACATAGTTCTCAATAGCCGATTTTATTTTTTCTTCCGGTACAGAAAAATATTTTCCGATCACAACAGCGCATAAAATATTCGGTAAATTATAATCACCCACCAATTGTGTTTTAACGGATGATATGCTTTGTGTTCCATTAGTGATCTCTACTTCAAGAAATGGTTCATTGGAAAGCATTTTTCCCTGGATCAAACCTTCTGTCTTCCCGTATTTCACAATATGTTTAACCGCAATACTCATGGTTTGCAGATAATCATAATCTGCGTATACGAATGCGGTTCCATCGTGCGCGCTCAAAAAATCATATAGTTCGCCCTTGCCTTTTCTCACACCTTCTATGCCGCCAAAGCCCTCCAGGTGTGCCTTTCCGCAGTTGGTGATCACACCATGCGTGGGTTCTGTGTAACGGCAATAATTTGCAATTTCTTTCTGGTGATTCGCGCCCATTTCTATCACCGCCATCTGCGCATCCGGTTTTACACGTAACAATGTTAACGGAACGCCGATATGATTATTGAGATTGCCCTGTGTTGTATATGTTTTATAATGCGATGACAGCACTGCATAGATCAATTCTTTACTTGTGGTCTTGCCATTACTTCCTGTGATCGCAATAAAAGGGATGGTGAATTGTTCGCGGTGGTATTTGGCCAGTTCCTGTAAAGTGCCAAGCGCATCTGTTACATGAATGATGCGATTGTCGTCGGTTTTAATTACTTCATCAACTACAGAATAAGCCGCACCATTTTCCAAAGCCTGTAAAGCAAATTCGTTACCGTTAAAATTCGGCCCCTTCAATGCAAAAAAGATATCGCCTTTTTTTAGCTTACGCGTATCGGTCTGAACAGATGGATATTGAAGGAACAACTGATATAATTCTTGTATGCTCACGTTTATTCTTTTGGTAAACTTATTTCAATCCTTGAAATCCGCGACAAAAAAAACCACCCTCAATCAGAGGATGGCTTCTTTTGCTGTATTTCTACCTTTTCCTTTATCGTTTGTTACGGCGCGCAGGGAAGAAAGTTCCTGTCTGCGCTTTTTTTGAAGTTGATTCCGGCGCTCCGTAATGACTCATCGCACAACGGAAACCTAATGTATTGGTGCTAAGATCTTCTTCAAGGAAGCGGCGTGTGCCCGGGCTTAACCAGTAGGCCCTGTCGTTCCAGCTACCACCTTTGTAAACCCTTGATTTATCTGAGATCAGGGTGCTTATACCGTAATTATATAAAACATTGCTTGTTGAATCGCCATCCAGATAATTGGTTGCGTATGATTTTTGATAATTCCTGCGGTTGCGTAAAGCAGAGTCGGATTCAGGAACCATTTTGATACGGCCCTTCTCATCCCTCAAATTGCCTGCACCACCGGTCATATCTACTTTCTCAAAAACGTTACCACGGAACGGGTTGAAATCATCATCGCCTGCATTCATAATAGGGCGATACACATCCATTACCCACTCATTTACGTTCCCGCTCATATTATACAAACCAAACCCGTTCGGTACAAAAGAAGTTACTTCTGCAGGAATAGCTGCATTATCATTCAATCCCCCGGCCACACCCATGTTATCACCGGCGCCACGTTTAAAGTTGGCTAAGAAAGCGCCCTGAAAAGCGCTCTTTCTTGTATAACGCAGATTATCGAACCCATCATTTTTCCATGCATAGATCTGTTTATTGGAAACCATTTCTTCACCGCGTGCAGAACCTTTCTGTTTCTTTTGCGGATTCTGCATGATGTATCCATATGCAGCATATTCCCACTCAGCTTCTGTTGGAAGGCGGTAATCGCCAAAAGTGATCCCATCATCCAGTTTAACTGTGGTTCTTGGCCTTCCCTGTGCATCTTTCAGCGGATTGCTTTTTGATGTGGCTTCTTTACCCGGAGTTGCCTGGTACTCGCCCATCAGGTATGCTTTGGTGTTGAAGTTATCCTGACCTGCACCATTCATTTCTTTTTTGATCTGGCTGCGTTTATCAAGGAAGCCCTTGTTCTGCAGGGTCAGTTCATTCACACGGTCAGTACGCCAGATACAGAATTCATTCGCCTGTTTCCAGCTAACACCCACAACAGGATAATAATTATAGGAAGGATGGCGGAAATAATATTCTACATATGGCTCATTAAATGCAAGCTCGCTTCTCCACACAAGTGTATCGGGCTTTGCCTGGTCAACCACCGAATCCATGCCGGCCTGCCCGAATACATTCTCCAGCCAATACAAATATTCACGGTAGTGAACATTGGCCACTTCCGTTTTGTCAATAAAAAAAGAGTTAACCGTGATACGGCGCGGAATATTGTTCCAGTCGCCCATCACATCTTCCTGCGAAGCGCCCATGGTAAATGTACCTCCCTGTACAAACACCAACCCCGGAGCAGTCAGGATGTCCTTCGGTTTGGCCACATTAAAATTACCCTGGTTCTTATCGTTGTAGTTCCAACCGGTCACAGTAGACTTTTCCTGTTTTTTCTTAAACAGGCTGCAAGACGCAACAGAACCTGACACTGCCAGCAGCAATACAAAATTCCTGGTTACTTTCAATAACTGCATTGTAATAGATTGAATGTGAAGTATAATTTTCTTCAGATATTTGTATTAGTCTATGCGAATATAGAAGATTTCTGCTAATCATCCCCCATGCCCCCGGGCTTTGATGTTAGCAAAAGCCTAATTTTAAATATGATACTTTACCCGTGGCAATTGCTGCCCCGTTTTCACGATCTTACTAATATATGAAGTTGCGGATAACATTTATTGTGCTGGGTTTGATAGCGGTTTGCGTGGGGCGGGCGGTGGCACAACGTGCTTATGCAGCCAATTCGGTGCTGTTAACCGGCAACTGGTACCGGATAGCCGTAAAACAGGAGGGCATTTATAAGGTAGATATCCCGCTCCTTACCGCACTCGGGATCGCTACCACCAATCTTTCCTCGGCATCCATCAGGTTATACGGAAACGGCGGCGGTATGCTGGATGAAAATAATGCCGTATCCCGTCCCGACGACCTGTTTGAAAACCCCATTGAAATGTCTGATGGCGGAGACGGCATCTTTAACGGCGCCGACTATTTTCTTTTTTATGCACCCGGCCCTAACAGATGGCTGAAAGACAGTGCCAATCAAAGTTTCAGGCACCAGAAGAATTTGTATTCGGATACTGCCTATTATTATATTTCCATCGGCGGCACGGGAAAAAGAATACCATCGCAGCCGGCAACGGCAGCTCCAAACGTTACGGTAAATAGTTTTAATGAAAGATATTTCTATGAGAACGATCTTGTGAACCTTCTCAACAGCGGAAAAGAATGGTATGGCGAAGAATTCAATAATAACCTGGGAGGAAGCCTCACCCGGTCATTTACCGTGGATTGGCCTGGATTACTAACTTCCCAACCTGTTACGCTGGCTACCGACCTTGCTGCAAAAAGTGTGGGCGCCAACAGCAGTTTTTCGGTTAAAATAAATAATCAAGCCGTGCAATCGGTTAATCTGCCGGGTGTGTCGGGAAATGTGCTTGACCCGGTTGGAACTTCTTCAACACAACGAAATACAACAAATGTTGCGCAAACTTCTCTGGCAGTTTTATTTACGTATACGCCTTCTGTAACAGGCGCGCAAGGCTGGCTGAACTGGTTTGAATTATTCGGAAGAAGAAGCCTTTCGGTAAATGGTACGAACCCATTATTCTTTCGCGACTGGCAATCTGTTGGTACCAATTCTGTTGCCGGTTATTCCATCAATAATAACGGAACATCGATGTCTGTTTGGGAAATAACCGATCCGCTGCAGCCAGTTAAAATGAATACGGTGAACAGTGCAGCGCAAACTTCTTTCAGCAATGATGCATCGAGGTTGCGCGAGTATGTGGGTTTTGCAAATGCCAATGCATTAACACCGGTCGCTGTTGGAAAAATAACCAACCAGAACCTGCATAATTCAGGTGTTGCGGATATGATCATTATTACATATCCTTCCTTATCCGATCAGGCGCAAAGGCTTGCCCGGTTTCATTTACAGCAGGATGGATATACATCGGTAGTAGTAACGCCGGATCAGGTTTACCAGGAATTTTCAGGAGGCTCACCGGATCCTTCCGCGTTGCGCGATTTTGTAAAAATGTATTATGATAAAGCCGGAACAGATATCAGCAAGCGCCCTAAATATCTTTTATTATTCGGCAGTGCATCTTATGATTACCGTTACCGCATCAGTGGCAATACCAATTTTGTTCCGGGGTATGAAAGTGTGAATTCACTGGATCCGCTGGCAACCTATACGTCTGATGATTTTTTCGGATTGCTGGATGATGGAGATGATATCAATCAAAATAATACCAGCGTAACAATCGATATCGGCATTGGACGGATACCTGCACGCAGCAACGATGAAGCCAAAACAATGGTGGATAAAATAATCCGTTATCGTTCTCCAACGGGTTTGGGGGCATGGCGCAACCAATCTGTATTCCTGGCAGATGACGGCGATCAGAATCTACACCTCAATGACGCTGAAACTGTTTCTGCAGACGCCAATACAGCAAACCCGTTATTCAATCAATACAAAATTTACCTCGATGCATATCCATTGGTAAGCAGCAGCGCCGGCGCAAGATATCCTGCCGTGAATGACGCCATCGTGAACCAGGTATTTAATGGGGCGCTTATTTTTAATTACAGCGGCCATGGAAGTTACCAGCGCCTGGCAGAAGAAGCAGTGCTTACACAAGATGAATTGAACCGTTTTAATAATCCCGATAAGCTGCCTCTTTTTATTACCGCGAGTTGCGATTTTGCACCGCACGATGATCCTTCAAAAAATTCACTTGGTGCAGGAATTTTAACCGGAAATGCCAATGGCGCGATCGCTTTATTAACCACAACGCGTTTGGTATTTGCCTACAGTAACCGTGTGATCAATGATAATTATTTGCAGATAGCGCTGAAGCCGCAATCAAACGGGCAATACCTCACATTGGGCGAATCTGTAAAACAGGCAAAGAATTTTACATCACTCATCTCCGGCGACCTGCTCAACAACCGGAAATTTACTTTGCTCGGCGATCCCGCACTGCGATTGGCTTTCCCGGAATTACGCTTGCAGCTGACTTCTATCAATGGCAAAACCATTACCGGTTCCGATACATTAAAAGCGTTACAGAAATATACTTTTACAGGAGTTGTAACAGATGGCTCGGGTAATCCTGTAAACAGTTTCAACGGCACTGTTCATCCAACCGTATTTGATAAAGCGCAGTTAGTAAAAACACTCGGCAATGATCCTTCCAGTATTGTAACAAATTTTAGCCAGCAAACAGCCGTTTTATACAAAGGCAATGCAACGGTTGCGAACGGGCAGTTCAGTTTTTCTTTTATTGTTCCGAAAGATATTAATTACCAAAGCGGCCATGGCAGGATCAGTTTGTATGCAGACGACGGTACGCATGATGCAAACGGCGTAAACACTTCTTTTTATGTAGGCGGAACAACGAATAATATTATTACAGATAACACGGGCCCTGTCATCAAACCGTATCTTAATGATGATAAGTTTCAGAACGGCGGCCTCACCAATGAGAACCCGGTATTGCTGGTAAAGCTGTTTGATTCTTCGGGGATCAGCACTTCAGGAAATGGCATTGGGCATGATATCACCGCCATCATTGACGGGGTTGAGCGTGATATCCTTGTGTTGAATGATTTTTATACCGCAGACAAAGACAACTACCAGCAAGGGCAGGTTCTTTACCAACTGCCAACTTTAACCGAAGGGAAACATTCCATCAGGATCAAAGCCTGGGATGTTGCGGATAATTCAAGCGAAGCATTACTTGATTGTATCGTTGTAAAACAAAACCGGTTGCTGATAACCAATGTGCGCAACTATCCCAACCCTTTTGCCGTGACCACCACTTTTGCTTTTGAGCATAACCAGCCCAACACGGATCTGGATGTGACCATCAATATATACACAGAAAATGGCGCGTTGGTAAAACAGATCAAACAGATAGTGAATACGGGTGGAACACGGAATTGTCAGATAAATTGGAATGGGAACAACCAATCAGGCGCAAAACTGGCAAAAGGTATTTATATTTACAAAGTAATCGTTGTTGCAGGCGGCAGTAAAACCGAGAACGCCCAGCAATTGATTCTTTTCTAAAACTGTCTGAATGGTTTGATCTCTACACTTTTTTCGGGTTCTTTACGTTACTATTTTAATGTATATTATTGTATTTTGATGGCTGATCAGAGCCCTCGAAGACATGAGTAACAGGCCCGGAATAAAGAGAGTATTGGCACAATCTTTTCTTCCGGAAAGCGGTTTGTGTGATTTAATGCTCTATTATTTTGTAATCTTAAATCAAATCAATTTTGATGAGTCCTATCGTGAAAAAGATACTTACCGGTGCAGCAGCAATGGTTTGCTTTGCAGTTTCAGTGAATGCACAAACTGATACATTGAATATTGTATCAACTGCGGTTCCGTTCCTGCGTATATCGCCCGATGCCCGGGCAGGCGGCATGGGCGACCTGGCCATTGCCACTACACCCGATGCCAATTCACCTTTCTGGAACCTTGCCAAAGTTCCGTTTGCCAAAAAGCGTTCTGCTTTGGCAGTAAACTATACGCCCTGGTTAAAAGACCTTGGTTTAACTGATGTGTTCCTTGCAAGCATGGCAGGGTATTATAAACTGGATGACCAGCAGGCGATCTCTTCGTCACTCCGTTATTTCAGCCTGGGAAATATTCAGCTGACAGATTATTCGGGAAATATTTTGAATACGGTAAAACCAAGTGAGTTCTCAATCGATGCAGGTTACTCAAGGGTATTGAATGAGAAGATGAGTATTGGTGTTGCGTTGCGTTATATCAATTCAAGATTAGTAACGGGAGATGTGGGAACGGGTGTTGTTTACAAAGCAGGAAATGCAGTAGCAGGTGATGTTTCGCTGTTTTACCATGGCGTAAATGCGGATGGTGAAGGATTGAACTGGGGAGTAGTATTATCAAACCTGGGAAGTAAGATCGGGTACACAAATGATTCGCGCAACAAAGATTATATACCTGCCAACCTGGGTATCGGAGCAGCCTATACTACAGCGATCAATGAAAGCAATAAAGTAACTTTTGGTTTGGATATCAATAAGCTGCTGGTACCGGCAGCGCCGTTATCAACCGGTAATTATTCTGTTGATTCTGCCAATCTTGCTTCATACCGTTCTACCAGTGTTGTATCAAGCTGGATGAAATCTTTTAGTGATGGAACAAACCAGTTAACTTCTTTGCAGGCATCGCTTGGCGCTGAATATTCTTATATGGATCAATTCCTTGTACGTGCAGGTTATTTTTATGAAAACAAGAACAGGGGAAACCGCAAATTCTTTTCCGTTGGCGCCGGGTTTAATATCGACCAGTTAAGTATCAATTTTTCTTACCTCGTGCCTTCGGGCAGTGGCGTAACAAGAAACCCTTTATCCAATACATTGCGCTTCGGGATTGTATTTAACCTGGGCGGTAATGAATAGATCGTGAGTCGTGACTCGTGAGTTTGTTTTACTCACGGCTCACAATTCACGATTCGCCACTCACCCTTCAATCAAACAATATGGGTTTTCGAATAGGATATGGGATCGACTTTCACCAATTGGTTACAGGCAGGGAGCTGTTTATCGGCGGTGTAAAGATCCCGCATGATAAAGGTGCGTTGGGGCATAGTGATGCCGATGTTTTACTGCATGCTATATGCGATGCCCTGTTAGGCGCGGCCAGCCTCGGTGATATTGGGGTACACTTTCCGGACACTTCAGCTGAATTCAAAAATATCGACAGTAAAATATTACTGGCCAAAACATTTGCACTGATCCAAAACGAAGGCTATTCTATTGTCAATATCGATTCTACACTTTGCCTCGAAGCGCCAAAGATCAAACCCTATGTGGCGCAGATGCAGGAAACCATTGCTGCTATCTTATCCATTCCTGTAAAAGATATTTCTATTAAAGCCACTACCACTGAAACCATGGGTTTTGTTGGACGAAAAGAAGGGCTGGTTGCACATGCCACCTGTCTTCTTCAATCATAACCTGCAACACTTTTTAGTAAGATTATTCGTTTATGTAATGCAGGGTCATAAAGCATGATGCTGCATTCACATTGGCTGAATAAATAGTATCTTGCCGTATTGTAGTAAAGTTAAATTTGCGTAATATATTATGCTCAGATTGTGACTTAGATAGGCGAAGCCATGCGTCTGAAACACTGATGAATTTAGGTTGCCTGTTTTGAATACCCTTTACCACATTTTATCACGATACCAATGGATCTGGTTACAATAAAAAAACTACTGTCGATCTTGGAAGGCTCTTTTAAGAAAAAAGCTTTTCTCCTGCAGCTATTGCTTATCATCGGTGTATTGTTTGAGTCTGCGGGTTTGGGTTTGGTTATTCCGCTTGTTGCTGTGGTTACAGATGCACAGGCTTCGAGTCATAATTTTTTTATCAGGGGTATAAAAAATATTACGGGTGAGATCAGCAATTCGCAACTTGTATTGATCGTTCTGGGATGCTTTGTTTTGTTTTATGTGATCAAAACCGTTTTTCTTTCATTTGTTGTATGGAAGCAATCTGAATTTACACAAGGGTTATCGCGAAATGTATCAACCCGGTTATACCGCGGGTATTTATTACAGCCTTATGCATTTTACTTAGATAAAAATTCCGGTGTACTGATCAAAAATGTGATCTCAGAGATCAGTTCATTCACAGGGTTTGTACAGGCGTTAATGTACCTGCAAACAGAATTGTCTGTGTTGGTGGGTATTGTGGCCACATTACTTTATCTGCAGCCACTTGGCGCGATCATTGTTTTTTGTTTTGTTGGAGGTGTGAGTTACCTGTTGTTTTATTTCTCCAAAAAAAGAATAACGGTCTGGGGCAAGGCGCGCCAGAAATATGACGGGCTGCGTACAAAAAATTTATCGCAGGGGTTTAATGGTATACCTGAATTGAAATTGTTTCATAAGGAAAATTATTTTCTGAACAGGTATGATGAGTTCAATAAAAGTTATTATGATTCGCAGCGAAGGGTTCAGTTTGTACAGCAGGTGCAACGTTTTTATCTTGAACTGGTTTTGATCGTGAGTATTGTGCTCATTGCATTAACGGTAATATTTCAGGGCAAACAGATCGGTTCGATCCTGCCATCACTGAGTTTATTTCTTTTTGCTTCGCTGCGTTTACTGCCATCATCAAACAGGGTAATTGCCAATTTGCAGACGATGCGTTTTGCCAAACCGGGTGTTGATCTTGTGTATGAAGAGTTCAATAATTTTCAACCGGAACAAAAAGACAATAAAGAAACAGGAACCGGAAATATCCATTCGGTCAATGCATCTATCCGGTTCAAGGATATCGATTTTACTTATCCATCAGAACAGCATAAAGCGCTCGATTCGATCAACCTTGATATTGCCGCAGGCTCTGTTGTGGGTGTGATCGGCCAGAGTGGTTCAGGCAAAACTACCCTGGTAAATATTATGACAGGATTGCTGAAACCTGATGCCGGGCAAATACTGATCGATGAAAAAGAGGTTACCGGCTCGATCAAAGAACTGCAGAAGTTTATCGGCTATGTTCCGCAAACTATTTTTTTATTGGATGATACCTTACAAAGAAATATCGCTTTTGGTGTTCCGGATGAAGAGATCGATCACCGGAAAATTCTGGCTGCGATCGAAGCTGCACAATTGGATACCGTTGTAGATAATCTCGCTGAAGGTGTGGATGCAATGGTTGGAGAGCGGGGTATAAAACTTTCAGGCGGTCAAAGACAACGGATAGGAATTGCCAGAGCTTTGTATAATGACCCTGAGGTATTGATCCTCGATGAAGGAACGAGTGCGCTGGATACCGAAACCGAAAATTATATTATGGAATCCGTGGCCCGCTTAAAAGGTAAACTCACGATCATATTGATCGCGCATCGTTATTCGACATTGCATTTTTGCGATATCGTTTATAAGATGCAGCAGGGAAAGATCATCAGTAAAGGAAAACTGGAAGAACTGGTTTGACCGGTTGAAAAAAATGGCTAAGAAAAAAATTCTGTTTACAGGCGGATCGGGTTTATTGGCATTGAACTGGGCATTGTTGCCGGCTGATGCGTATGATGTTGTTTTGGGGCTTCACAAAAAAAATATTTCTGTGAACAACCTTGTTACGATGATCATAGACATGGAAACCATAACAGGCTTTTCTGCTGTTTTAGAAAACATCAAACCTGATATAGTGATTCATTGTGCAGGATTGGCTAATGTGGAAGCCTGTGAAGCCGATCCATCCATGGCCTATCATGTGAATGTTGAACTGTCGGTAAATGTTGCCGGTGCGTGTAAAATGCATGGAATACATTTCGTTTATATTTCAACCGACCATTTGTTCTCCGGAAAAAAGGCACTTGTTTCTGAAGATGAAATACCCTCACCCGTTAATGAATACGGCAAAACAAAACTGGAAGCAGAAAAAAAGATCCTCGAAATATCCGACCGGTTTTTATCCATAAGGACAAATTTTTATGGATGGGGGCCTGCATACCGGCAGTCATTCAGCGATATGATCATCACTAATATCCGCAACAAAAAACCTGTTTCACTTTTTGAAGATTTTTATTATACACCTATTCTTATTGAGGAACTCGGTTACACAGTAATGGAACTGGTGAGCAAACATGCAAACGGCATTTTTAATGTTACAGGAAATGAAAGGATCTCAAAATCAGTATTCGGCAACAGGGTGGCGGATCGATTTGGATTAGATAAATCGCTGATCAGGATCTCGAAATTTTCAGAAAGAAAAGACCTGGTGAAACGTCCGGCCGACTTAAGCCTTTCCAATAAAAAAGTATGTACTTTTTTGAACAGGGAGGTCGGCAATATCGATGCAAATATTGAAAAGCTGTTCCTACAAGAAAAAACAGGTTTCTCCAACATAATACAGAACGTATGATACCTTATGGAAGACAGGATATTTCGGAAGAAGATATCCAGGCAGTAACTGATGTGTTGCGATCCGATTTTTTAACGCAGGGAAAATTAGTTCCCGCTTTTGAAAGAGCTGTTGCCTCTTATTGTACTGCAAAATTAGGCGTTGCGGTTAATAGCGCTACATCTGCATTACATGTGGCTTGCCTTGCATTGGGTGTGGGAAAAGAAGATATTGTATGGACAAGCCCTATTACGTTTGTTGCTTCAGCGAATTGCGCAATTTATTGCGGGGCAACTGTTGATTTTGTTGATATTGACAGCAGAACATATAATATGTCTGTTGAAGCATTGCAGAAAAAATTGATCACTGCTAAAAAAGCAGGTAAGCTTCCGAAAGTTGTTATTCCTGTTCACCTGGCGGGGCAATCGTGTGATATGGAATCTATCTTCCGGTTAAGTAAGGAATATGGTTTTGCAATTATCGAAGATGCATCGCATTGTATTGGCGGAAAATATAAGGGTGTACCGATCGGCAGTTGCAGATACAGTTCCATAGCAGTATTTAGTTTTCACCCGGTTAAGATCATTACAACAGGAGAAGGCGGCATGGCAACAACGAATGACCCTGTATTGGCTAAGCGTATGGCGCATTTCAGAAGTCATGGAATTGTGCGGTATGCAGATGAAATGACACATGAGCCTGATGGCCCGTGGTTTTATCAGCAGATCGATCTCGGATTTAATTATAGAATGACGGATATACAGGCCGCACTTGGATTGAGCCAGTTGAAACGGTTGGATGATTTTGTTGCAAAACGTCATGAGATCGCCAAACGATATAATGAGATACTTACAGAACCATGGCTCACGCTTCCGTGGCAGGATCCTGATACATACTCTGCGTTTCATCTGTATATAATCCGGGTACAAGAAAATAACCCGATTGTAAATCATTTGCAGTTATTTACTATGTTGAGATCAGCAGGTATTTTGGTTAACCTGCATTATATACCGGTGTACCGTCATCCATTTTATCAACGGATGGGATTTGATGTTGCTGATTTTCCGGAAGCAGAATCTTATTATGCAGAAGCTATCAGCCTGCCCATGTTCACAACACTTACAGCAGAACAACAGGATATCGTTGCGGCATGTGTTAACCAGAAAACAGCTGTTGATAAAACTGATGAAGAATTAAAAGGGTTTCAAAATATTTTCTAAACCCATGTTTTACCTGATCTTATTTCAATGAGAACCTTCAGCGATCTAAAAAAGAATTTAAAAAAAGATTTTTCCGGTTTACAAACTGTCAGGGTTGCATTGCTGGGTGATACGGCTACACAATTCCTGAACCAGTCTTTACGCGGTACCGGGTTCGATCGCGGGTTTGATCTCATTATATGGGAAGCAGATTTTAACCAGGTTGAACGGCAGGTGTTTGATGTTTCCTCTGAATTGTATGCATTCAGGCCGGAACTGGTTATTATTTTTCATTCTTCGCATGCCTTGCTTCAGAAATATAATAAGCAGGAAGGATCACAAAGCCACTTCGCAGAAACAGAACTGGCATCTGTGCAGCAGCTTTGTTCAACTATCCGCGAAAACAGTAACGCTGAAATTATTTTTTATAATTATACAGAGATCGATGATTCGGTTTTTGGAAACTATGCAAATAAAAATAAGTCGTCTTTTTTGTTCCAGTTGCGCAAACTGAATTACGAACTAATGCTTTGGGCATCGGATCATTCGGGAATACATATCTCTGACCTGTCATCCCTGCAAAACCAATATGGATCGAATGTTTTTTTTCATCCATCGGTTTACATCAACAGTTCAATGGTATTGAGCATAGAAATTTTGCCCGCAGTTGCTTCGCGAACCATGGATATTATCGGTGCACTGTATGGTAAAATAAAAAAATGTTTGATACTTGATCTTGATAATACGCTTTGGGGTGGTGTGATCGGTGACGATGGAATTGAAAACATACAGGTTGGCAATCTCGGGATAGGCAAAGCGTTTACTGAATTTCAATACTGGATAAAAAAATTACAGCAACGCGGAGTGATACTTGCGGTTTGCAGCAAGAATACAGAATCGATCGCGAAGGAACCCTTTGAAAAGCATCCCGATATGGTTTTGCGTTTAGCGGATATTGCCGTGTTTATTGCCAACTGGGAAAACAAGATCGATAATCTCAGACAGATACAAAACACCCTCCATATTGGTTTCGACTCAATGGTTTTTCTCGATGATAACCCGTTCGAAAGAAATATGGTAAGAGAAAATATTGAAGATATTGTGGTGCCGGAATTGCCCGAAGATCCCGCTGATTATTTAACCTATCTCTATTCACTGAACCTTTTTGAAACGGTTTCCGTTTCAAAAGAAGACAGCGAACGCACCAAGCAATACCAGGTGGAAGCACAGAGAAATACAGTGCAGAAAAAGTTTGCCAATGAAGAAGCATTCCTGGAAAGCCTGAACATGGTTTCATTGGTAGAACCTTTTACGAAATTCAATACACCAAGGGTTGCACAATTGTCACAACGATCCAATCAATTCAATTTACGCACCGTCAGGTATTCTGAAACTGATATTGCACAACTTGCCGGTTCAAAAGATATTTTCCCTTTTACATTCACACTGGAAGATAAATTTGGCGATAACGGGCTGATCTGTATTGTTATCTTACAAAAAGAAAGCGGCACAACTTTATTCATCGATACCTGGCTGATGAGTTGCCGCGTTCTGAAAAGAGGAATGGAACAATTTGTATTGAATACGATCGCCCATTTTACAGCTGAAAATAATTTTGTTTTTCTTAAGGGCGAATACATACCAACGGCTAAAAATGAACTCGTGAAAGATCATTATCAAAAACTTGGATTTGAAAAAGAAGGAGATCATTGGCTGCTGAATGTGCAGCATTATATAGACCGTAAATCTTTTATTTCAAAAAAATAATAAGGAATGGAACGAAAAGAGATCCTGAAGCAGGTGAATGATATTTTTATCGATATCCTCGATAATGAATCGATCGTGTTAACCGATCAGACAACCGCAGCTGATATAGAAGAATGGGATTCCTTAACTCATATACAGTTGGTAGTAGCCATTGAAAAACATTTTAAGATCCGTTTTGCATCAAAAGAAATACAAAGCTGGAAAAACGTGCGAGAAATGATTACCGCCATAGAAAGTAAATAGCGCTCTTTGGTTCAACCGCTTTTCCATAATATGAAACAAAAAAAATTAGACACACTTCTTATTCTTCGCGGATTGCTGGCGGTTTCTGTTGTTGTGTGGCATATTAATGAGTCAAATCAAAATATTCCCGCAATAATCAATATACCAGGAAGGACAGCTGTCTGGTTTTTCTTTGGGATTTCTGGATATGTGATAGCTTATGGTTTTCTTACAAAGCGTTATTTTTTAAATGCAACAGATATCAAGGCATTTTATATAAACCGGTTTTTAAGAATATATCCTTTGTTCCTGCTATTGTCGCTGTTGACTGTTTTTACGGAATATATGTTAACAGGCAACTGGCTAATTGAGTTCAAGGATGTTCCCGCACAACTTTTTATGCTGCAGTTTAATCATGAATATATTTTAAATGGTGTATTCTGGACGTTGGGAATTGAAGTGCAGTTTTATTTGATCGCACCTTTACTTGCGGTTTTATTATTGAAGCTATCACGAAATGTTTATTTGATCAGTATTGGAATTTATCTGGTCATGCTGGCTTGGGTTCCTTTTGCTTTTTATTTTTTTGGGTGGAGTTTTGATGGAAGAAATTTACCTGGCCAACTCTCTCATTTCTTTATTGGCATGATCGGCTGCCGGGTAGTAACAGATAACAAACAACCGAAAATAAACAGATATGTTTTGGCAGGTATTATTTTAGTGATCATTCTGTTCACTAACTATTTATATCAATACCAGATTAAATTTTACTGGACGCTTGGAACCGTCCTGATCGATATCGCCATACTGGCGGCAATCTTTTTGCATACGCAACTCAAACACAAGACAGTTCTGTCAAACCATTTATTTCTACGCGCACTTATTTTGCTGGGTATGATATCGTATGGAATTTATGCATGGCACCCTTATCTGATAAAATATATTTCATGGCTGAATAAAAGCATCACCCTGTCTGTAATTACAAGTGTGTTTGTCGCTTTTTTATCTTACAAACTGATGGAGCAACCCATATTGCAATTAAAAAGGCACCATAAAACAGGGGCTGTGAAATAATGAGTACGAACATCATTCTCGGTACTGCTCAGTTTGGATTAGACTATGGCATAAATAATAAAAAAGGCAAGCCTTCTGAAAAAAATGTTTTTGAAATATTGCAGCAGGCATTTGAATCAGGCATTCATACTTTAGACAGCGCTGTAGTATATGGTAACGCACAGGAAATCATCGGAGGGTTTCATAAAGGAAAAAATGTTTGTTTTGATATCAACACTAAATTCACTGCAACATCTCCACAGGAACTCAGAATCGAATTAACGCAAACACTTGGTCAGTTAGGTGTTAAAAAAATACATACCTGGTTCTATCACAGGTTTGAAGATTACAACAAGTATCCGGCATTGCTGGCTGAATTGAGTAAAATAAAAAAAGAAGAACAGGTTGGACAGATCGGTGTATCCATTTATACAAACGAAGAATTTGAAACAGTGATCGATGATGATGCGATCGATGCAATACAAATTCCATTTAACCTGCTGGACAATGTACGTCAACGTGGATACTTGCTCAAGAAAGCAAAACAAAAAAATAAAACAATACAGGTACGTTCCGTTTTTTTGCAGGGATTGTTCTTTGTTGATATGCAGCAATTGCAAGACGGGCTTTTACCGTTGAAGCCTTATCTTGAAAAAATCCATACTGTTGCCAGAGAATCAAAGCTGTCAATGCAAAATTTATGTTTACAATATGCAGTATCACAACCGGAAATTGATGAGATCATCATTGGTGTTGATACAAAACAACAGTTACTGGATAACCTACATTCTTTGCAGATGAAGCTTCCCCGGCATGTTCAGCAGGAAATAGATGAGATCGATGTAAAAGAAACAAACCTGCTATATCCTTTCAACTGGAATAAAAAATAAATGAACAAAAAGAAACTTATTTATACAGAAAATATAAAATTATCTGAACGTGCCAACAGATTGATACCGGGTGGCGCACATACATACAGCAAAGGCGATGACCAGTTCCCGGCAAATGCTCCCAAAATTATTGACAGAGGATCGGGCTGCAAAGTTTGGGATGTTGATGGTAATGAATTCACCGATATGGCGATGTCGCTGGGTACGGTTATTATGGGACATGCATACGAACCCGTGCTCGAAGCTGTTCGCAAAGAACTGAACCGTGGTGTAAATTTTTTGCGGCCATCAGTAATTGAAGGAGAATTGGCAGAGCTGTTGGTTGACCTGATACCATCTGCCGAAATGGTGAAGTTTGGCAAACATGGGTCCGATGCGGTTACCGGCGCTGTAAAACTTGCCCGCGCATATACAGGAAGAAAATATGTTGCGCGTTGTGCGGAAGATGCGTTCAATGCTATTCACGACTGGTTCATAGGGTCAACTGTTATTACGCGCGGTGTTCCGGAAGAGATACAATCGCTTACACTCAAGTTTACTTATAATGACCTGGCAAGCTGCGAAAAACTTTTTGCACAACATCCCGGAGAGATCGCTTGTTTTATTCTGGAACCCATTTCGTTTGTGGAGCCAGCCGATGGCTTTCTTGAAAAATTAAAAATGCTTTGTGAAAAGAACGGAACGCTTTTGATATTTGATGAAGTAGTTTCCGGTTTTCGTTTTGACCTGGGCGGTGCGCAAAAAATGATTGGCGTAACACCGCACCTCTCTGCTTTTGGAAAAGCAATGGCTAATGGATTTTCTGTAAGTGCGCTGGTTGGGCAAAAAGAATTTATGCGGTTAGGCGGTATCACACATGAACAGGAGCGCGTTTTTTTATTGTCAACAACACATGGCGGCGAAACTCATAGCATCGCAGCATCCATTGCATGTATCAATGAAATAAAAAAACAAAACGCCATTAAACATTTCTGGGATGCGGGTAAGGCGCTGATGGAAGGAATTAAAAATGCAGCGGCAGAGACCGGCGCTGAAAAATATATTTCCGTGTCCGGATATACCGTAAAACCTGCTTTTGCTTTTAAAGATGAAACAGGAGAAGTTTCGATGGTTGCACGCACCTTGTTTTTACAGGAGACCATTGCCCGCGGATTGCTGATGCCTTATGTTGTGCCATGCTTCGCTCACAAAAAAGAAGATATTGATTTTGCGGTTGCCTGTATAAAAGATGCATTACAGGTAATGAAAGATGCAGCCGAAGGAAGCGGAATGGCTGCTGCTATTGAAGGCCGCATTGTTAAACCGGTATTCAGAAAATTTAATTGATGCAGATAGGTAAACTTATACTCGGGCCCGGGCATCCAACATTTATTGTGGCAGAAATGTCGGGCAATCACGGCGGAAGCCTTGAACGCGCCATTGAAATTGTTCGTGCAGCCAAACGTGCGGGAGCAGATGCGATCAAACTGCAGACATATACTGCGGATACCATCACGATAAAAAGTGACAAAGAAGATTTCACTATTAGCAAAGATTCGCCATGGGCCGCACATAAAAATTTATGGGAGCTGTATAATGAAGCACATACGCCATGGGAATGGCACAAAGCATTATTCGATGAAGCAAAAAGATCAGGCATCGAAATTTTTTCCAGCCCGTTCGATGCAACTGCAGTGGATCTGCTTGAAAGCCTGGAGATAAAAGTTTACAAGATCGCTTCGCCGGAGATCACAAATATCCCTTTGCTTGAAAGAGTTGCCCAAACAGGAAAGCCTGTTATCTTTTCTACAGGTATTGCAGAACTCGCCGATATTGAATTGGCATTAACAACACTTCGTAGTGCAGGTGCAAAAGATATTATCATATTAAAATGTACCACATCATATCCTGCACCGGCTGAAGAATCAAACCTGCTTACAATAACTGATATCATAAAACGTTTTGGCGTTCTATCCGGCCTGTCCGATCATTCCATCGGCACCGCTGCAGCGCTGGCAACGGTTGTATTGGGAGGCAGTGTGATCGAAAAACATTTTACACTGGATCATGATGTTGAAACGGTGGATTCTTTTTTCTCATCAGGCGAAAAAGAATTTGCACATATGGTTGCTGATATCCGTTTTTTAGAAAAAGCATTGGGTGCCATTAATTATGATATCACGCCAAGTGCATTGCCAAGTATCCGGGGAAGAAGTTCTTTATACATCGCTGAAGATATCAAAGCGGGTGAGGCGTTTACTGCATCAAATGTAAAAGCAGTGCGGCCATCATTCGGTCTGCATCCAAAATATTATAAAGCGATCATCGGCCGCAAAGCAAAGCGTGACCTGGCCATTGGTGACAGATTAAGCTGGGAGGTTATCGAATGAGTGCACCGGCTTTGATCGAAATATTTTGTGACGGAAATAAAAAGATAGGCATGGGCCATATCCGCCGTTCTTCAGCGCTTGCGGAAAAATTAAAAGAAGCAAAGATCGATGTTATCATAAGCGGCCTTTCAGAAGAAGCGAAAAAATTATTACCTGCACAGCCATCGTACAATCGAAAACCGGATGTTGTATTGTTCGATTCTTTGGAAGGGATAGATAACGAATTACAAAAAGCACAATCAAACAAACAACTCACTATAACGCTGGATTGGTTTGGCGATACGATACCTGATATAAATATCGTGGTGTTTCCACATAGCGAGGTTCGTGCAAAAAAAGAAAAATATATCGGCTTCGAATATATTATCCTTCGTGAAGAAATTCTTCGGGCTGAAAGACCGGTTGTTACGGATAATAACAAAGTACTGATCTGTTTAGGCGGCGCCGATCTGTTGAAGCAGAGTTATGATGCAGCCGTTCTTTTAAAAGAACAAGGGTTTGATATAACACTTGTTCAAGGGCCGTTGGCAAAAAATATTCCGGATGATGGGATCCGTAAACTGGTCGACCCATCCGATTTCCCATCACTGCTCGCAAACTGTGACTGGGCGGTTACCAATGGCGCCGGTTGTTTTTTTGAAGCGATGTATCTGGGAAAAGCGGCTTTTGTTTTGCCACAAACAGGCCTTGAAATGCGCATCGCAGTTTTTGCACAGAAGGAAAATGCTGTATTAGGAATTGGTATGGATCAGCTTCGCGGATTTAGCTATGCTGAGATCAAAGAAACATCAGCAAAAGGAGCAGCGCTTGTTAATGGCGGCGGACTTGATCGTGTAACAGCCATCATTAAAAATTTATTATGAGCAGGGAGGAAAGATGGCTGATTGCAGTTACCGCCGGGCGTTGGCAAAAACACGGTATCCGCGAGGCAAAGAAAGCAGGAATAAAAATACTGGCAATAGATTCTGATCCAAATGCAGAAGGTTTTACAGAAGCCGATCAAACTCTCTGCATGAATTTTGCAGATCATGGGCTTGTGATCGACGCATTGAAAAAATTCAATATTGTTTTTAGTGGTGCGGTTAGTTTTTGCTCAGAAGTGGGTATGATGCTTGCTGCCAATATCCGCGAAGCATTTGATCTTCCCGGCCCACGGCGTGAACTGTGTGAAAAATTGCTGGATAAAGCGGTTCAAAGAAATATATGGAAAGAAAAAAATGTACCCGGCCCATCGATGTATAAGCTGTTTCATAATGCTTCCGGAACAGTAGAGGAATTGAAAAAATTCGACCTCCCGTTTATCATCAAACCAATCGATTCTTCCGGGAGCCGGGGTGTTGCAAAAATAGAATCGGTTACAGATGATCTTGTTGCTGTAGTTACAAATGCTTTCAGGTTCTCAACTTCAGGAAAGATCATCGCAGAATCATATATGGATGGAACTGAATTTACAGTGGAGGTTTTTGTTGTTACAGGGAAAGTATATGTGCTCGCTGTAACAGAAAAGAAAAAAGTTGCCGGAACACGTGGCACGGTGGCAAAAGAACTTGCTACACCCGACAGACCAAAAAATAGTATTCAAAAAATTGAACAGGCTGTTATAGATGCATTTACTGCGCTTGGTTATACCGATGGACCGGGACACGCTGAAATAATTTTAATGAAAGATGATAGTGTTGGCGTGGTGGAAGTTGCCGGACGCGGCGGTGGATTTATGGTCTTCGATAAATTAGTACCCTGTGCAAGTGGTATAAATATTGCGCGTTTAACAGCTCTGCAAGCTGTCGGACTTCCGGTTGAAGAAATAAAAATAAAAACAGCAGCTGTTGTATTGCGTTTTTTTCCTTCCAGTCCGGGTGTATTGCAGGCGATCAGTGGATTTGATGCGGCTAATCTTATTAAAGGTGTTGAAGCCGCTCCTTTTGTTGAACTGGGTGAACGTTTTGATAAAGCAAAAGCAGATGGCGACAGGCTTGGTTATATATTAAGTACAGCGGCAACCCCTGCAGAAGCACAACAACTGGCCGATGAAGCAGAGAGTAAAATATTTTTCGACATAAAAGATATACAATGATAATTGATGCACACCTGCATCTGGATGTACATGTTGACGGCACGGCTGCCGGCGCTGCTGCAGAACTGGATAAACAGCTGGCAGAAGCAGGTATTTCACGTGCAATTGTTTTGCATTTGCAGACACAGCCATGGACTTCAAAAGAAGTGGCGGATGCGATTGCAGAATATCCCCGGCTGCATGGATTTATCAATGTGCATCCTTATCATTCGGCATGCGAAAGCGAACTGAAGGAAGGAATTGAAACGCTGAATTATATCGGCCTCAAATTACATCCGCGTTTGCAGGAATTTGCTATCGATGATAACAGAACAATTCAATTGGTTCGGAAAGCAGGCGAGATGAATATTCCTGTGCTGATCGATGCATTCCCCGATGGCACACATTTGATGCAGGGTTTTTCGCCGGTGAAATATGCAATGCTCGCGAGAGAATGTCCGGGTACAAATTTTATCTGGGCGCATATGGGCGGACATTATGTATTGGATTTTATGATGCTTGCAAAACGCCTGCCCAATGTGTGGATGGATCTTTCCTATTCACTTTTATATTATCAAAACAGCGCTGTTACCGATAACCTGGTATATGCAATGCGCAGCATGAAGTTTGAACATATTTTTTATGGATCGGATTATCCCGACAGGCCGATCGCCGAATCACTGAACAGTTCGGTAAAGATCTTGCAAGAGAAAGGAGTGGGTGATGATGAATTAAATAAGATCATGTCAAAGAATGCTGTTAACTTTTTTAAATGGAACGATTTGTGAGCAGGATCGATATGGATAAAACGGCGGCGTTGTACAATACCCGGTTTGACGAGTTCGGCCGTGATATTAAAACGGTTGGCTGGGGTAATGAAGCGGATCAACGGCTGCGGTTTGATGTATTGTTCCGCGGATTGGACCCGAAAGGGAAAACGATATTGGATGTGGGTTGCGGCCTTGCCGGCCTTATTCCTTACTTAGAAGAAAAAACGAATAACGATTTTCAATACATTGGAATTGATATTGCAGAAAAATTAATTGAAGATGCGCAAAAACAATATTCGAAACCGGGAAGATCTTTTTTCACCGGCGATATTTTTTCAGTTGATCTTCCGGTGATCGATATAGCTGTATTATCCGGCGCCTTGTCATTCAAAACAGAAAATATAGAAGCATATGCATATGAAACCATGTCGAAAATGTTTTCGTTGTGCAAGGAAGCTGCCTGCCTGAATTTCATGAGTAAGTATGCAGATTTTGAAGCAGAGAAGAATCAACATTATCAACCCGAAACGGTTTTTGCAAAAGCAAAAGAACTTTCTAAAATGGTGAACCTGCTGCACGATTATCCGTTATATGAATTCACTGTCCAGTTATTCAAAAAAAAATCCGACAAAACTTCTTAAATAAATTTTTATGAGCCAGGCTTCTACAATAATCGACTTCTGTATTTCAAACCGTGTTTCTACAACTGAAGTGGCGGATGCATTGGGTAAATCGGGTGTTGTGCCGAAAGTACAACCCATTAGCCCCAACAAATTCTGCGTGGGCCCGGTGCGTGCTGTTTTTACAGCGAACGATTCGAACTATGCGGTTCATGACCAGATACGCGATGTGCAAAAAGGAGAAGTGGTGATCATCTTCGCGCACAATTGTAATGACCGTGCGATCATCGGCGATCTTATTTCAAAATATATTTTATTGTACAAAGGCGCCGCAGCGATCGTGGTACTGGGATTGGTGCGGGATGCGGCAAGGCTGCGCCGCGAAGGCTATGCGATCTGGTCGGAAGGCGTTACGCCGCTCGGCTGTTTTAATACCCCCGCCGGCCCTTTCCCGGAAGAGATCAAAAAAAATATTTTACAATCTTTCGAAGGCGGTGTGGCCGTTTGCGATGATGGCGGTGTTACGGTAATTCCAAAAGCTTCGCTAACAGAAGATACACTTAACCGCTTGAACCGGATAGAAATGCAGGAAGATATCTGGTTCTTTTGTCTCGATACACTGAAATGGGACACAAAAAAGATCGTGTGCGATAAAGCATATTTAACCGAGCAGGGGCTCTTATCAAGCGTTCATATCGAACAGTTGAAAGAGTTGTATAAATCACTTGATGATACTAAATAATATCAATCTTAAAACAACCAATGCAAACAGAGATCATTGCTGAAATAGCACAGGGATATGAAGGCAACCCCAAGCTGGCTGAGCTGCTGGTGAAAGGAGCCATTGTTGCTAATGCAGACTCGGTAAAACTGCAACTTGTTTTTGCCGATGAATTATGCGTGCCAACTTATCCATACTATGCTCTTTTCAAATCGCTTGAGATGGAGGAAAACGTTTGGAAAAATTTAGTAAAGATGGTGCATGATGCAGGAAAGAAAATATATTTTGATGTGTATGGCCCGCACAGTATCGAACTCGCACATACCCTTGGCGCCGATGCCGTGAAAATATCCACCACTGATTTTTATAATACTGCGTTGATCAAAAATGCTTTCAAAAAATTCAATAAAGTATTTGTCTCAACCGGTGGTGTCCCGGTAGAAGATATCGATGAATTAATGCACACAAATGGCCTGCCGCAACACATCACACTCATGCATGGTTTCCAGGCAGAGCCTACGGTTGCGGAAGATAATAACCTGAAACGGATCGTTACACTGCAGCAACGGTATCCGAAAGCGAACATTGGTTTTATGGATCATTCATTGGGCTCATCGGAAGAAGCATTTCATTTACCATTGATCGCATTGGGCCTCGGGGTAAGCTGCATAGAAAAACATATTACACTGGATTATAGTTTAGAGATCGAAGATTATATTTCTGCATTAAGTGTGGATCGTTTTGGTGCATTCGTAAAAACGATACGGATGATAGAGCCATCACTCGGCAGCAGCGAATTAACGCTTACAGCAAAAGAAACCGATTATAAAAAACGCGCAGGTAAACTTGCCGTTGCCAAACATCATCTCGAAAAAGGAACAGTGATTACAGCTTCAGATATCGAAATGAAAAGAGTAAGCACTACGCCTTTGGAAGATCATTTTCCAAGATCAGAGAATGTTGTTGGTAAAACTTTGCTGACGGCACTGGAAAAAGACCAGCCATTTCAAACAAGTAATGTGCGATGAGAAAATTAGTTGCCTGCCTGGCCTGCCGTAACCATGGAACACGTTTGTACGGAAAGCCATTACAGAATCTTGATATCGAAAAACGGTTAACGGTTCTGGAATACATGATCGCTGCTGTAAAAACATACGGCGCCGTATCATCTATTGTAATTGGTATCAGCGAGGGCGATGAGAACCTGGTATTCAGAGAGATCGCTGCAAAAAATGGAATTGATTTTATTGTTGGCAGTGAAGAAGATGTTTTGCAAAGGCTGATACAATGTTGCGTGAAAGCAAATGGTACAGATATTTTCAGGCTCACAACCGAATCGCCGTTTACGTATTTTGAAGCGATAGACCAGGCATGGAACGAACACGTTTCAAGCAACCGCGATCTTACCGCATTGGATCAGCTGCCCGATGGCTCGGGTTTTGAAATGATCAGGCTGGATGCATATAAACATTCATGGGAAAAAGGAGAAGCCAGGCACCGCTCAGAACTTTGTTCCTTATATATCCGCGAACACAAAGAAGATTTTACGATCGGTTATATAGATGTTCCGCAGGAGATCCGGAGAACAGATATACGGCTAACGATAGATTATCCGGAAGAT